>Ga0208018_100008_pt1 | contig 192575 bp, 200 predicted proteins | sample 31_taG_FD_184105 | JGI IMG/M metagenome (GOLD analysis project Ga0208018, IMG submission 184105) | Marine viral communities from the Gulf of Mexico - 31_GoM_OMZ_CsCl metaG (SPAdes) (version 2) | ecosystem: Environmental > Aquatic > Marine > Oceanic | place: Gulf of Mexico | collected 2015-07-12 | reverse complement strand
ACGACGTCGGCCACACCCAGGCTTTCGAACACGGCGCGCATCGGGCCACCGGCGATGATGCCGGTACCCGGAGGTGCGCTGCGAACGGTCACCTTGCCGGCACCGAAACGGCCCTTGCCGTCGTGGTGCAGCGTGCGGCCTTCCTTGAGCGCCACACGGATCATGTGCTTGCGCGCAGCGGCCGAGGCCTTGCTGATCGCTTCAGGCACTTCGCGTGCCTTGCCATGACCGAAACCGACGCGGCCCTGGCCGTCGCCGACCACGACGAGCGCGGCGAAACCGAAGCGCTTACCGCCCTTCACGGTCTTCGAGACGCGGTTGATGTGAACCAGCTTCTCGATGATGCCGTCGTCTTCTTCCTCGCGCTTGCCGCGACGATCGTCACGACCGCGACCACGTCCGCGGCCACCGTCACGGCCACCGCCGCGATTGTCGCCGCCACGGCCACCACGGCCACCGCGGGGCTGGCCCTCGGCACCCTGCGCGGGGCTCTGGTTGTCGGCCGCCTCGGAAGGAGTATCGGCGATCGCCGGCTCTTCCTTGGTCACCGCATGCTCGGTCTGCGCTTCGGCCTTGACCTCTTCGGTCTTCGCCTCGGCTTCAGGAGCCGCGTTGTCTTCGGTCTTCTTGTCGTCAGCCATCATCAGAACTCCAGCCCGCCTTCGCGAGCGGCATCGGCCAGCGCCTTGACGCGGCCATGGAACAGGAACCCGCCGCGATCGAACACGACCGTGGTGACGCCCGCCTTCTTGGCGGCGTCGGCGATGTTCGAGCCGACCGTCTTGGCGGCGTCGATATTCGCAGTCGTGCCCTTCACGCCCAGCGTCGAAGCGCTGGCAAGCGTCTTGCCCGCCGCATCGTCGATGATCTGGGCGTAGATGTGCTTGCCCGTGCGGTGCACCGACAGGCGCGGCTTGCCACCGGCGTGCTTGCGCAGCGCGGTGCGCACGCGCTGGCGGCGGCGTTCAAAGAGAGAAAGCTTTGCCATCTTACTTCTTCTTCCCTTCCTTGCGGAAGATATACTCGCCCTGGTACTTGATGCCCTTGCCCTTGTACGGCTCGGGCTTGCGCCAGCGGCGGATTTCTGCGGCGAACTGGCCGACGGACTGCTTGTCGATCCCGGTGATGATCACCGTGGTCTGATCAGGCGTCGTCACCGTCAGGCCTTCGGGCACATCCAGGTCGACATCGTGCGAATAGCCGAGCTGAAGCTTCAGCTTCTTGCCCTGCGCCTGAGCACGATAGCCGACGCCGGTGATCACGAGCGTCTTGGTGAAGCCCTCGGTCACGCCCTCGACGAGGTTCGACACCATCGTGCGCTGCATGCCCCAGTGGCTGCGCGCGGGCTTGGTATCGTTGACCGGGTCGACTGCGATCTTGCCGTCTTCCAGCTTGTACGAAACGAGGTCCGACAGGCCCATGGTCAGGGTGCCCTTGGGGCCCTTTACCGACAGGATGCCGTCGTCGATCTTGGCTTCGACCCCACTGGGGATCTCGACCGGACGTTTACCAATGCGGCTCATCAGAACACCTCCGCCAGCACTTCGCCACCGACGTTCTGGCTGCGAGCTTCCGCGTCGGAAAGCACGCCGCGCGGCGTCGAGACGATCGTGATGCCGAGGCCGTTGCGCACCGTCGGCAGCTCGCGGCTGGCCGAATAGATACGCCGTCCCGGCTTGGACACGCGGGCGACATGCTTGATCGCAGGTTCGCCTTCGAAATATTTCAGTTCGATCCGCAGCGCCTTGTGCTTGCCGCTCTCGTCTTCGGAATAGCCACGGATGTAGCCTTCGCGCTGGAGAACTTCGAGCACGTTTGCACGCAGCTTCGACGCCGGCGTCAGGACGGAGTCCTTCTTCGCCTGCTGGCCGTTGCGGATGCGGGTGAGCATATCACCCAGGGGATCTGTCATCGCCATGATTGTATCCTCACCAGCTCGACTTGGTCAGACCGGGAATCAGGCCCTTGTTGCCCAGATTCCGCAGTTCGATGCGGTTGATGCCGAACTTGCGATAGTAGCCGCGCGGGCGGCCGGTGGTGGAACAGCGGTTGCGCACCCGGGTCGGGTTCGCGTTGCGCGGCAGTTCGGCCATCTTGAGCCGGGCCATCAGGCGCTCGGTCTCGTCGGCGTCCTTGTCGTCCGCGATAGCTTTCAGCTTCGCGTACTTGTCCGCGTACTTCTTGACGAGAGCCTTGCGCTTCTCGTTCTTATTGATGGAACTCAGTTTCGCCATTGGACTTAAGCTCTCCTCAAGCGGCTTACGCCGCCTCCTTCTCTTCGTCGGCCTTTGCTTCGGCCGGGAACGGGAAACCGAACAGGCGCAGCAGCTCGCGCGCTTCTTCGTCGGTCTTCGCGGTGGTGGTCACAATGATATCCATGCCCCGGACCTTTTCGATCTGGTCATAGGAAATCTCGGGGAAGATGATCTGCTCCTTCAGGCCCATGGCGTAGTTGCCACGGCCGTCGAAGCTCTTCGGGTTCAGGCCGCGGAAGTCGCGGATGCGCGGCATCGCAACCGTCACCAGACGATCGAGAAATTCGTACATCCGGTCGCGACGCAGGTTGACCTTGCAGCCGATCGGCATACCGTCGCGCAGCTTGAACTGTGCGATCGACTTCTTCGCCTTGGTGATGACGGGCTTCTGGCCCGCGATCAGCGCCATTTCTTCCGCTGCGGTCTGGACCTTCTTCTTGTCCTGGCTCGCCTCGCCCACACCCATGTTGAGCGTGATCTTCTCGAGCTTGGGGACCTGAAGACGATTGGTGTAACCGAACTTCTCGGTCATGGCCTTGACGATTTCGTCTTCGTACTTGGCCTTCATGCGGGGCTTGTAATCAGCCATCGATGGTCTCCCCGGATTTAGCGGCGACGCGCACCTTCTTGCCGTCACGCTCTTCGATGCGCACGCGGGTGGGCTTGCCGTCCTTGGGATCGGCAACCGCAACCTTCGCGATGTGCATCGGCGCTTCGTAGCGATCGATGCCGCCCTGCGGATTGGTTTGCGACGGCTTGCGGTGACGGGCGATCATATTGACGCCTTCCACCACGACCTTGCCGTCCTTCGGCAGGACCTTGGCGACCGTACCGGTCTTGCCCTTGTCCTTGCCCGAAAGCACGACGACGCTGTCGCCCTTCTTGATCTTGGCCATGCCCATTACAGCACCTCCGGAGCAAGCGAGATGATCTTCATGAAGCCGCGGCCGCGCAGTTCGCGCACCACCGGGCCGAAGATACGGGTGCCGATCGGCTCCTCGCTCTTGTTCACCAGCACCGCGGCGTTGGAATCGAAGCGGATCACGCTGCCATCGGGACGGCGGACATCCTTCTTCGTGCGAACGATCACTGCACGGTGAACGTCGCCCTTCTTCACTTTCGCACGCGGCTGGGCTTCCTTCACGGAAACCACGATCACGTCACCGACGCTCGCGAACCGGCGCTTGGAGCCGCCCAGTACCTTGATGCACTGGACGCGCTTTGCGCCGCTGTTATCCGCGACGTCGAGATTGGACTGCATCTGGATCATCGATCCGGTTCCTTCTCAATGGCTTGCCGAGACACGTGCCCGGCAGTTCCTAAAACGTCTTACTTGTTGCTCGCGCCTTCGACGTCGAGGTCGGCTTCCACCGCCTGTACGCCACCGGCAACCACCCGGTCCTTCACGGCCCAGGTCTTGGTCTTCGAGATCGGCTTGGTTTCCTCGATCCGCACGATGTCGCCGAGTTCGTACTCGTTCGCTTCGTCGTGGGCGTGGTACTTCTTCGAACGACGGATGATCTTCCCGTACAGCGGGTGCTTCACCTTGCGTTCGACCAGCACGGTCACGGTCTTGTCGGTCTTGTTGGAGGTGACCGTACCGATCAGAATGCGTTTGGGCATGGTCTGCTCCTTAAGCCTTCGATTTCGCAGCGGCGGCGCGGGTGCGCTCGCTCTGCAGCGTCTTGATGCGCGCGATCGTGCGGCGGACTTCCTGAACGCGAGCGGGACGCTCGAGCTGGTTGGTCGCAGCCTGAAAACGCAGGTTGAACGCTTCGCGCTTGAGCTCGGTGAGCTCGGCGGTCAGTTGATCGTCGCTCTTGGCGCGGAGATCTTCGGTGGTGCTCACTTATTCGCCTTTCAGATGCGACTGGTCGCCGAGCCGGGCAACGACCTTGGTCTTGATTGGCAGTTTCATGGCGGCACGTTCGAAGGCTTCGGCGGCCAGCGGACCGGACACACCGTCGAGTTCGAACAGGATGCGGCCCGGCTTCACGCGCGCGGCCCAGTATTCGACCGAGCCCTTGCCCTTACCCTGCCGGACTTCGGCAGGCTTCTTGGACACCGGCACGTCGGGGAACACGCGGATCCAGAGGCGCCCCTGGCGCTTCATGTGACGCGTGATCGCACGGCGCGCGGCCTCGATCTGGCGGGCGGTGATACGCTCCGGCTCCAGCGCCTTCAGCCCGTAAGAGCCGAAGTTGAGTTCGTTACCGCCCTTGGCATTGCCCTTGATCCGGCCCTTGAAGGCCTTGCGGTACTTGGTTCGTTTCGGTTGCAGCATGGTTCTTTCCTAATCCTGCAATCAGCGCGCCGGCCGCACGCCGGAAGTCTGCGCTTCCATCATCAGGCGGTCCTGCGCGGTCGGATCGTGAGCGAGGATCTCGCCCTTGAAGATCCAGCACTTGATGCCGATGATCCCGTAGGCGGTCAGCGCCTCGGCTTCGGCATAATCGACATTGGCGCGCAGCGTGTGAAGCGGAACGCGACCTTCGCGATACCATTCCACGCGGGCGATTTCTGCACCGCCGAGACGGCCGCCGCAGGTGATCCGGATACCTTCGGCACCCAGACGCAGCGCGGACTGCACGGCGCGCTTCATAGCACGGCGGAAGGCCACGCGGCGAACCAGCTGATCGGCAATGCCCTGCGCGACGAGCTTGGCATCGATTTCCGGCTTGCGGATTTCGACGATGTTCAGCTTCACTTCGCTTTCGGTCATCTTCGAAAGCTTGGTGCGAAGCTTCTCGATGTCCGCACCCTTCTTGCCGATGATGACACCGGGGCGCGCAGCGTAGATCGAGATACGGCACAGCTTGGCCGGACGCTCGATCACCACCTTCGAAATCGCAGCCTGCGGCAGCGAGTTCACGATGTACTTGCGGATCTCGATGTCTTCCTTGAGCAGCTTGGCATAGTCACGCCCTTCGGCGTACCAGCGGCTGTCCCAGGTGCGGTTGATCTGCAGGCGCAGACCGATCGGATTGCTCTTCTGACCCATCTTACGCTTCCTCGACTTCGCGCACGACGATGCGCAGGCGGCTGAAGGGCTTCAGGATGCGGGTCGACTTGCCGCGACCGCGCGTGTGAAACCGCTTCATCGTGATCGACTTGCCCACGCTCGCTTCGGCGACGACCAGAGCGTCGACGTCGAGATCGTGGTTGTTCTCGGCATTGGCGATCGCGGAGGCGAGCACCTTGCTCGCGTCCTTGGCCATCGCCTTCTTCGAAAAGGCGAGGATGTTCAACGCCTCTTCGGCCTTCTTGCCGCGGATCAGCTCGGCAACGAGGTTCAGCTTCTGGGCCGACCCACGGATCGTGGTGCCGACGGCCAGCGCCTCGTTATCGGCGACGCGACGCGGAGCTTTCTGCTTGCTCATCAGCGCTTGCCCTTCTTGTCTGCGGCGTGGCCCGGGAAAGTGCGCGTGGGCGCGAATTCACCGAGCTTGTGGCCGACCATCTCTTCCGAGACGGACACGGGAATGAACTTGTGGCCGTTGTAGACGTTGAACGTCAGTCCAACGAACTGCGGCAGGATGGTGGAGCGGCGCGACCAGGTCTTGATCGGCGCGGTGCTGGTCTTTTCCTGTGCGTCCTCGGCCTTCTTGAGAAGGCTGAGCTCCACGAACGGACCCTTCCAAACGGAACGTGCCATCTTCGCTTACCTCTTCTTCTTCGCGTGGCGCGAACGGATGATCATCTTGTCCGTCTGCTTGTTCTTGCGAGTGCGCGCACCCTTGGTCGGCTTGCCCCACGGGGTCACCGGATGGCGGCCACCGCTGGTCTTGCCTTCACCACCGCCGTGGGGGTGATCGACCGGGTTCTTTGCAACACCGCGAGTAAGCGGACGACGGCCCTTCCAGCGGATGCGGCCCGCCTTGCCGAAGTTCTGGTTCTGGTTGTCCGGGTTCGAAACCGCACCGACCGTACCCATGCAATCGGCGCGCAGGTAACGCTGCTCGCCAGAGTTGAGGCGCACGATCACCATGCCGCGGTCACGACCCACCAGCTGCACGTAGGCACCTGCCGAACGGGCGATCTGGCCACCCTTGCCCGGCTTCATCTCCACGTTGTGGATGATGGTGCCGACCGGCATGTTGCCCAGCGGCATCGCATTGCCCGGCTTGGTGTCGACGCGTTCGCCGGCAATCACCTTGTCGCCAACGCCGAGGCGCTGCGGCGCGATGATGTAGGCCAGTTCTTCGTCGGCGTACTTGATCAGCGCGATGAAGGCGGTGCGGTTGGGATCATATTCGATCCGCTCCACGGTGCCTTCCACGTCCCACTTGCGGCGCTTGAAGTCGATGTAACGATACTTCTGCTTGTGACCGCCCGCGATACCGCGGCTGGTGACGTGGCCCTTGTTGTTGCGTCCGCCCGTCTTGCGCTTGCCTTCGGTAAGCGCCTTGACCGGCTTGCCCTTATAGAGCCCGGACTTGTCGACCAGGATCAGGCCGCGACGGGCCGGGCTGGTCGGTTTGTAATTCTTGAGTGCCATTTCTCTCTAGCCCCTCAGATGCCGCTCGTGACGTCGATCGAATCGCCGTCCTTCAGAGTCACGATCGCCTTCTTCACGTCGGTGCGCTTGTAGGGCTTGCCCTTCCAGCGCTTGGTCTTGCCCTTGGTGACAATGGTGTTCACCGCGGTGACCTTGACGTCGAACAGCGCTTCCACAGCGTCGCGGATCTGCGGCTTGCTTGCGTCGTTGGCGACCTTGAACACCACCGCGTTGTGCTCGCTCGCAAGCGTGCTCTTCTCGGTGATGTGCGGCGCCAGGATCACATCGTAATGCCGCGCGTCGATTGCTTCTTTCTTAGCCATTGAAGCGCGCCTCCAGCTTTTCGACCGCGTCCTTGGTGAGGACCAGCGTGTCGTGCTTCAGGATGTCGTAGACGTTGGCGCCCATCGCCGGCATCACGTTGATGCCGGGCAGGTTGCCCGCCGCCAGGCGGAAGCTGTCGTTCACGGCGTCGCCGTCGATAAACAGCACCTTGCCGTTGTAGCCCGCCTTGTCGAACTGGCCCTTGAGCGCCTTGGTCTTCGGATCCTTCAGCTCGAGGCTGTCGACCACGACCAGACCGTCCTTGGCCTTGCTCGACAGCGCCATGCGCAGGCCGAGCGAACGGATCTTCTTGTTCAGCGAAGGATCGAAGTCACGCTTGCGCGCACCATGAGCCTTACCACCGCCGATGAAGATCGGAGCGCCGCGATCGCCGTGGCGAGCGCCGCCCGAACCCTTTTGACGACCGAACTTCTTGCCGGTGCGGGCCACGTCCGAACGCTCACGCGTCGGGCGGGCCGTCGCACGGCGCTTTTCCAGCTGCCACGTGACGACACGGTGAAGGATGTCGGCGCGCGGCTCGACACCGAACACGGCATCGTTGAGCTCGATTTCGCCAGCCTTACCGCCGTCGATTTTCTGTACCGCGATCTTCACGATCAGGACTCCTTGCCTTCGTCGGTGCCTTCGGCGTCAGCCCCGGCATCCTGCTGCTGCATCAGCTTTTCCTGCTGCTCGGGCGTCACGTCGGTGTGCACTTCGTGCTCCGCCGCGCTCTCGACCAGACCGGCATCGGCTTCCACATGCTCGATTTCGTCGGCGTTGCGACGCATCGCACCGGGGAACGGCGCATCATCGGGCATCGGGAACTTGACCGCGTCGGCGACCAGCATCCAGCTGTTCTTCGCACCGGGCACGGAGCCCTTCACGAACAGCAGACCACGCTCGGAGTCCGTACGGACGATCTCGAGGTTCTGCTGGGTGCGCTGACGGTCGCCCATGTGGCCGGCCATCTTCTTGTTCTTGAAGACGCGACCCGGATCCTGGCGGTTACCGGTCGAACCATGCGAGCGGTGCGACAGCGAGACGCCGTGCGTCGCACGCAGACCGCCGAAGTTCCAGCGCTTCATGGCACCGGCAAAGCCCTTGCCCTGCGTGTACCCGGTAACGTCGACCTTCTGGCCGGCGATGAAGTGATCGGCGGTGATCGTGGCGCCGACGGGAAGGAGACCTTCCTCGTTCTCGACACGGAATTCCGCGACCTTCATCTTCAGACCAACTTCCGCCTTCGCGAAAGCTTCGCGCTGCGGCTTGTTGACGTTCTTCTGTTTCGCTTCGCCCGAACCGACCTGGACGGACCAGTAGCCGTCGCGATCGGCGGTGCGGTTTGCGGTAACCTGACACCCTTCCAGAGCGAGAACGGTCACGGGCACATGCCGGCCATCCTCCTGGAACAGGCGGGTCATTCCGACCTTCTTGGCGATTACGCCAGTGCGCATCGTAAAACTCCTAAACAGAGGCACCCCGGCCCATCCGAGGTGCGTGACGGACCGTTCTTTCAAACGGTCCTAGCCCGAGTTGTGATGCATCGCCCGTCCGGGCTGATTGCGCCCTCTGCAAAGAGAAGCGCGAGACGGGAGACGCAGCCCGGAGCAATGCTCCGGCGGTATCTCTATGTCTTGCCGGATCTTGCGAACCGGCGGGGCCATGGAGCACCCCGAAACTTCCCCGCCCACTTAACGTCCGGCGGGAGGACGGAAATCCTGCGGCTTAGGCCAGCTTGATTTCTACGTTAACGCCAGCCGCCAGATCGAGCTTCATCAGCGCGTCGACGGTCTGGGCGTTGGGCTGCACGATATCGAGCAGCCGCTTGTAGGTGCGCACCTCGAACTGCTCGCGCGACTTCTTGTCGATGTGCGGGCCGCGGTTCACGGTGAACTTCTCGATGCGCGTCGGCAGGGGAATAGGTCCACGGATGAGCGCGCCGGTGCGGCGTGCAGTATCCGCGATCTCGCCAGTTGCCTGGTCGAGCACGCGGTGATCGAAGGCCTTGAGGCGAATACGGATATTCTGTGCGTCCATGTCCTAGTCTACCGATGCGAAAGAGCCGAGAAAGGCTCCACTCCCTTCAGAGGGAGCCCTTCCAAAAAATAAAGAACCGCCCCACCAAACCGAAGTTTTCGGTGAGGGGCGGCCCTCGTGAAACTGACCGGCGGGGAATCGAATCCCCCGCCGGTGCAGCGCCTATATTAGTTCGTGATCTTGCTGACAACCCCCGAACCGACGGTGCGGCCACCTTCGCGGATTGCGAAGCGGAGACCTTCATCCATCGCGATCGGTGCGATCAGCTTGACCGAGATCGTGACGTTGTCGCCCGGCATCACCATTTCGGTGCCTTCGGGAAGGATCACTTCGCCGGTCACGTCGGTGGTGCGGAAGTAGAACTGCGGGCGGTAGTTGGCGAAGAACGGCGTGTGACGGCCCCCTTCGTCCTTCGACAGCACGTAGACTTCGGCGCTGAATTCGGTGTGCGGAGTAACCGAACCCGGCTTCGCGAGCACCTGGCCACGCTCGACGTCTTCACGGGCAACGCCGCGAATCAGCGCACCGATGTTGTCGCCGGCTTCACCGCGGTCGAGCAGCTTGCGGAACATTTCGACGCCGGTGACGGTCGTCTTCGAAGTGTCCTTGATGCCGACGATTTCGACTTCGTCGCCAACGTTCACAACGCCGGTTTCGACACGGCCGGTCACAACCGTACCGCGACCCGAGATCGAGAACACGTCTTCGATCGGCATCAGGAATGCCTGGTCGACCGGACGTTCCGGCTGCGGGATGTACTCGTCAACGGCCTTCATCAGCTCGATGATCGAATCCTTGCCGATGTTGTCGTCGCGACCTTCGAGAGCGGCCAGAGCCGAACCCTTGACGATCGGAATGTTGTCGCCGTCGAAGTCGTAGGCGCTCAGCAGTTCGCGAACTTCCAGTTCGACGAGCTCGAGGATTTCCTCGTCGTCGACCTGGTCGACCTTGTTCAGGTACACAACGAGAGCCGGCACGCCGACCTGACGCGAGAGCAGGATGTGCTCACGGGTCTGCGGCATGGGGCCGTCGGCAGCGTTCACCACCAGGATCGCGCCGTCCATCTGCGCCGCACCGGTGATCATGTTCTTCACATAGTCAGCGTGGCCGGGGCAGTCGACGTGCGCGTAGTGGCGCGCTTCGGTTTCGTATTCGACGTGCGCGGTCGAAATCGTGATGCCGCGCTCGCGCTCTTCGGGAGCCTTGTCGATGTTTGCGAAATCGACAGCCGCACCGCCGTAGGTGTCAGCCATCACCTTGGTGATCGCTGCGGTCAGCGTGGTCTTACCGTGGTCGACGTGACCGATGGTGCCGATGTTGCAGTGCGGCTTGTTCCGCTCGAACTTTTCCTTCGCCATTTTCTCTAATTACCTCTGTCTGAAATGGGATTTGTGCGGGGAAAAGGCGGCGCCCGCTCAAAATCAGGCGCCGCCCCTAAACCGATCGCTCGCCTTAGGCAAGCTTCTCCTTGACCTCTGCCGCGACGTTCGCGGGCACTTCGTCGTAGTGCGAGAACTGCATCGAGTACTGCGCGCGTCCCTGAGTGAACGAACGCAGCTCGTTGACGTACCCGAACATGTTGGCCAGCGGCACGAATGCCTCGACCGCCTGCGCGTTACCGCGCGTGTCGGTGCCCTGGATCTGGCCACGACGGCTGTTGAGGTCACCGATGACGTCACCCAGATAGTCTTCCGGGGTCACGACTTCCACCTTCATGACCGGTTCGAGCAGCTTGATGCCTGCCTTCTGGGCCACTTCGCGCATTGCACCGCGACCGGCGATTTCGAACGCGATCGCGCTCGAGTCGACGTCGTGGTACTTACCGTCGATCAGACGGATCGAGAAGTCGATGATCGGGAAGCCGACCAGGTGACCGCTCTCGGCCTGCTCGCGGAAGCCCTTTTCGATCGCCGGGATGTATTCGCGCGGAATGTTACCGCCCTTGATCTCGTCGACGAAATCGATGCCAGCGCCGCGCTCACCCGGGGTGACGACGACCTTGACCTCACCGAACTGACCCGAACCACCCGACTGTTTCTTGTGGGTGTAGGTCACTTCGACTTCGCGGCCGAGATATTCGCGGTAAGCCACCTGCGGCGCACCGACGTTGGCTTCGACCTTGAATTCGCGCTTCATGCGATCGACCAGGATGTCGAGGTGAAGCTCGCCCATGCCCTTGATGATCGTCTGGCCCGATTCGTGATCGGTGCTGACGCGGAAGCTGGGATCCTCGGCAGCCAGGCGGTTGAGGGCGACGCCCATCTTCTCCTGGTCGGCCTTGGTCTTCGGCTCAACGCTCAGCTCGATGACCGGCTCGGGGAATTCCATCCGTTCGAGGATGATCGGCTTGGCGGGATCGCACAGCGTATCGCCGGTGGTCGTATCCTTCATGCCGGCCAGCGCGACGATGTCGCCCGCGAATGCCTCTTCGATGTCCTCACGGTTGTTGGAGTGCATCAGCAGCATGCGGCCGATCTTTTCCTTCTTGTCCTTCACCGAGTTCAGGACCGAGCCCTTGCTGAGCTTGCCCGAATAGATGCGGGTGAAGGTGAGCGAGCCGACGAACGGATCGTTCATGATCTTGAAGGCGAGCGCGGAGAACGGCTCGTCGTCCGACGACGGGCGCGTTTCTTCGACATCGCTATCGGGCAGGACGCCCTTGATGGCGGGCACGTCGAGCGGGCTCGGCATATAGTCGACAACCGCGTCGAGCAGGGGCTGCACGCCCTTGTTCTTGAACGCGGAGCCACACAGCACGGGCACGAAAGCGCGCGCCATGGTGCCCTTGCGGATCAGCTTCTTGAGCGTCGCCGCGTCGGGCTCGTTGCCTTCGAGGTAAGCTTCCATGACATCGTCGTCCTGCTCGACGGCGGTCTCGATCAGCTTCTCGCGATATTCGGCAGCCTTGTCGGCCAGCTCTTCGGGGATGTCGACGTAGTTGAACTCGGCGCCCAGCCCGTCGTTTTCCCACACGATGCCACGATTATTGACCAGGTCGACCACGCCGCGCAGGTCGCTTTCCATGCCGATCGGCAGGTAAAGCACCAGCGGCGTCGCGCCGAGGCGGTCGATGATCGACTGCACGCAGTAATAGAAGTCGGCGCCGGTGCGGTCGAGCTTGTTGATGAAGCACATGCGCGGAACGCCGTACTTGTCGGCCTGGCGCCACACGGTTTCGGACTGGGGTTCGACCCCGGCCACGCCGTCAAAGACCGCGACCGCGCCGTCGAGCACGCGCAGCGAACGTTCGACTTCGATGGTGAAGTCGACGTGTCCGGGCGTGTCGATGATGTTGATGCGGTGCTTGGGGCCCTGGCCATCTTCGGCCGACCAGAAGGTGGTCGTCGCGGCCGACGTGATGGTGATCCCGCGCTCCTGCTCCTGCTCCATCCAGTCCATCGTCGCGGCACCATCGTGCACTTCGCCGATCTTGTAGGACTTGCCGGTGTAATACAGAATACGCTCTGTCGTGGTGGTCTTGCCGGCATCGATGTGCGCCATGATGCCGATATTGCGATAGCGCTCCAGCGGATAGTCGCGGGCCATTGTCAATTCCTCGGGATAATCAAAAGTGAGGGAGGAGCCGGGTGAGCCACCCCCATACGGGCCCCATATGGGGTGTTATGTGACCGGATAAAGACGCGCCCGCCGCAAAGCCGGCGCGCCCCATCCGATATGCCTTACCAGCGGTAGTGCGAGAACGCGCGGTTCGCATCCGCCATGCGGTGCGTATCTTCGCGCTTCTTGACCGCGTTGCCGCGATTGTTCGCCGCGTCCATCAGCTCGCCCGAGAGGCGCGCCGCCATGGTGGTTTCGGGGCGACCGCGCGCGGCGGAGATCAGCCAGCGGATCGCCAGCGCCTGCGCACGTTCGGGACGCACTTCGACAGGCACCTGGTAGGTCGCACCGCCGACGCGGCGGCTGCGCACTTCGACCTGCGGCTTGATGTTGTCGAGCGCTGCGTGGAACAGCTCGACCGGGTTGGCCTTGGCCTTGGTCTCGACCGTATCGAGAGCGCCGTAGACGATCTTTTCGGCCACGGCCTTCTTACCGTCCAGCATCAGGTTGTTCATGAACTTCGACAGCACCAGATCCTTGAACTTGGGATCGGGCAGGATTTCGCGCTTCTCTGGGCGACGACGACGACTCATCGGAAAATTCCTTCTTCTCTTTCGTCACCCCGGACTTGATCCGGGGCCCCGCTTCACTTGAGGGCTTGCGCCACGAGCGAAAGAACCGGGATCCCCGCCCCTGTTTTCACTGGCGGCGCGGGGATGACGGGAAACAGCTTACTTCGGACGCTTGGCGCCGTACTTCGAACGGCTCTTGCGGCGATCCTTGACGCCCTGCGTGTCGAGCACGCCGCGCAGCACGTGGTAGCGCACGCCGGGAAGGTCGCGCACACGGCCGCCGCGGATCAGCACGACGCTGTGCTCCTGCAGGTTGTGGCCTTCGCCCGGGATGTAGCTGATGACTTCGCGCTGGTTGGTCAGGCGGACCTTGGCGACCTTGCGCAGCGCCGAGTTCGGCTTCTTCGGGGTCGTCGTGTAGACGCGCGTGCAGACACCGCGCTTCTGCGGGTTCTGCTCCATCGCAGGGACCTTGGACTTGGCCTTCTGCGGGGTACGGCCCTTGCGGACCAGCTGGTTGATGGTGGGCATTTTAATCCTTCGTATAAACTGACCGGCCTCACCCGGCCCGTTCGTGCTGAGCCTGTCGAAGTGCGGGCGGGCCTCAGCGCGACCCTCGCGTACGCCCTTCGACAGGCTCAGGACGAACGGACTTGAGCAGGACCGTCCATCTTGCTGGATGGCTTCGCGCTTGCGTTCGAATGGAGTGTGTCGGGGTCGTGCCGGGCGTCTCTCATAAGAGAGGCCGTTCGTCCTGAGCTTGTCGAAAGGCAACGACCTCTCGACTGGCAGGCGAATTCTCGCACGAGCCTGAAACGCTCCACCCGAACGCGCCCGCAAGGGACCACCCGGATTACTTTGACGGCTGCCCAGCCCAACCCGATACGGGAAAAACGAAAAGGCCATCGCGTATGCGACAGCCCCGGGACAAAACCGGCAATGTTCAGCTCTATAAGCCTCGGCGAGAGCTAGGCCCTGCCTCGGTTGATGGCGCGCTTAGTAGGATTTGGGGTGGGGGTCAAGAGAGGACTGCAGCCCCAAAACCTCACTCATAATTCTCATCTTCCCCATAGAAATCAAAATCATCGAGGAAGTCGGCGAAGAACCCACGGGCCAATTCTGGATCAAAATCCGTTTGACGCAGGCCCCAGCCATCGAATGCCTCTACCTGAAAGTATCTTCTGTCGGTTACATAAAATTGCACGTCGTTCGCTGCTAGGTCGGCGTAAAGCGCCCCCGGATCTTTGGGAGATCCGATTTTTGTGAATGCGGGCGACCCATCCCAACCCTTTCGCTCGGCCTCGTAAATTGGAAGCCACGCAGCACTTGTGAGTGACAGCGGTCGATAGCGCGCCCGAATTACCTGCATGTTCAAGGAAAAACAGCCTTCGGCCCTTCCATGCAATAGAACCAAATCTACCAACTCATTCGAAATCCCTACTGCTGCTGAACAGACCTTCTTCCCGAGACTAACCCGAAGAAAGATCGCAGCATAGAGAAACCACAACAAGCTCCCGACGTCGTTTCGCCGTGCCGTCGTTGTGACCCCCCATGCGAGCAAACGTCTGACATCTGAATTGACCGGTTGGCGTTGCCAGATTCCAAGCAAAAGAGGGAACACCCACCTAGCCTGATGAGGTTGCGCGTAGAGCAATCTTTGCAAATGCTCTCGAACTAAATCCCGCTCTTCATTCTTCGCCAAAGCCTTCGCAAAACGCTTGAGCGCGTAACCAACCACGTTAACAGAAGGCCGAGCGTTGATTTCTTTATATAGTATCTCAAAGAAATGTTCTACAAAGGCTCGCTCACTCTGCTTTCTGAGAATATCGAATTCTCTCTGAAAATACGAGGGAGAGAACTCTATTCCCTGACTCACATCAGTCTTGAAATCATTCAATTGCAACTCGTAGCGTGTCAGAACTCGAACAAATTGAGCTTCAGCATTTTCCGCCTCGCCCATATCCATCACACCAAATTGGTAATCATCGATATTATGAAACATCTGATTTGATGAAACACCGGTTTTATTAGCACATATTTCAGAATCAATCCTCGCAAGAATCATTTCCGAAATTATTCGTGAGGTGTCTGGCCCAATTGGGATACCTATCGTCTGACGCTGATTGCAATTTCTACAAAATCTATCGAGCTGCGCGCTCCAGTGAGTGTTTAGTGTATTATTTGCAAACTGCCTTTTCGCTTCCTTTTTTCCCAAAACTGCCCATGGGATTGCGTGAGTGTATATCGATCCATAAAACCGGTTAATATCCAGCGAGAGAATCACCGGGTAGGAGCTTGCCAAATGTCTTTGAGCAGTGCGTTTCGAGGCCAGACTTACGGTCTCTATAGCGCGCCCCTCTGCGTCGAGTTTTGGAAATTTCGGGCGCGCGCCCGAGGATGAGCTAAGCCTGTTAGTTGCGACAATATCTTTCCAGTTCTGCGAGATATGCCGACTGAGGAGAAGATAGTTTATCGGGTTAATGACACCGAACCGCCTGAGATGACCGCGAAATGTGGCGCCATCAAAAAATGTTGTCGCTCCGGAGTAGCCATTCCTTGGAGTAAGGCTATTCCGGACAACCGAAAATCTCTCAGTGCGGAACGGTGGCGGCAATTCGACGGCGTAGAAGCCGCGGTCCAACAAGCGCCGAAGGCGGCTGTCTACTGTCATAATCCCACCACCCCGATTTGACGTTATATTTCAACGCTCCCTATCACTGAATAGTATTCAGACGTGCAATTCGCGCAACCCCTATAAACTCTCTGCTGTCCTACTCCCTCACATTCTGCAATCTACCTGCGGCTATGCCAGCAGATGAGTCTTTCGATAGGTGCGCCGAGGACCGTCGCCCGAACACGCCCTCCCCGGCTCCACGCGATCTAGCCCCCGCTCCGGGGCAGGCGGACTGCCACCGGCGGAGGGATCGGTCCGCCGAGGACCGTCGCCCGAACGCGCCCTCCACGGCTCCACGCGATCAAGGCTTCGCTTCGGGAGCTTCGGCCTCCCTCCCCGATGGGGAGGGATTGAGGGAGGGGTCTCTGCTGCCCGAGAGGGTAGACCACCCCCACCCAACCTCCCCCTCAAGGGGGAGGAGCACAAGGAAGATTGCCCGCCAGGCGACCTCCGCCGTGGCCTATACCGGCCCTGCGCCCGACGCGGACGATCCGCTGCTCTCCTTTGCGCCCTACCTCCACCCGCACCCGCGCTCCAACTCGATCACGCCCGAGCGGCAGCGGCGGTTTATCGCGACGCTCGCGGCCACCGGCATCGTCACGCAGGCGGCGCGCTCGATCGGCAAGAGCATGGAGGCGCTGTACAAGCTGCGCGCGCGACCGGGGGCGGAGGGGTTTGCCGCGGCGTGGGATGCGGCGCTGGAGCGCGGGGTGCAGCGGCTGGAGGATTGTGCGCTCGAACGCGCGCTCAAGGGCACGCCCACGCCGATCGTCTCGGGCGGCAAGCTGCTCGGGACGTGGGACAAGCCGGACAATGCGCTGCTGCGCTTCCTCCTCCAGCATCGCCTGCCCCAGCGCTACGGCATCCAGAATCTCGGCCCGGGCCATCCGGTGTACGAGAGCATCCGCAAAGAGGTACTGGAGGAACAGCGCCGCAAGGACGCGGTGAGCGAACAGGAAGTGTTCGATTCGCTCGAAAAGAAGCTGTCGCTGATCCGCGAGCGGTACGGGATTGCGGAGGGGACTGGCGACTAGTCTCGAAACAACGGTCCGTACGTAGACGCCGTTCGTACTGAGCTTGTCGAAGTGCGGACGGCCTGGCCACTCTCGCCCTTCGACAGGCTCAGGACGAGCGGTGCGCGGGGAGGCAAGCTCAGGACGAACGGTGGGGGTGAGGCAAGCGCAGCACGAACGATGCGGGTGCGGATGCCTCAGCTCTGCGCCCAGCGGCGCACGAGGTTGTGGTAGAGCTGGGTGAGCTTGAGCACCTCTACATCGGTCGCGCCGCGATCCGCGCTGAGCGTCTGGACCGATTGGTCGAGGTCGAACAGCATCTCGCGCGCGGCGTTGTCCGCCACCAGCGATTGCAGCCATAGGAAGCAGCTCACCCGCTCGCCGCGCGTCACCTCGGCCACGCGGTGCAGCGTGGTAGAGGGGTAGAGCAGCAGCGATCCGGCGGGCAGCTTGTGGCTTTGCGTGGGGCCGTTGCCCTCCACGATCAGCTCCCCACCCTCGTATTCCTCCGGGGGCGTGAGGAACAGCGTGGCGGAAAGATCGGTGCGGATGCGCGCGCCGGTCGCGGCGTGATATCGGATGGCGTTGTCGACATGCAGGCCGAAGGTCTCGCCCGGGCCGTAGCGGTTGAACAGCGGCGGGAAGATCGTGTGCGGCAGCGCGGCGGAAAGGAACGTCGCGTTGTTCATCAGCGCGCGGCTGACGGTTTCCTGCGCCGCGTGGGTGGCGGGCGCATCCTCGGGCAGCTGCCGGTTGCGCTTCGCCTCGGCCGCGCCCGCGCCGCTGGTCGCGTTCCCGTCGACCCATTGCGCTGCGAGGAGGCGGTCGCGCAAGTGCGCCGCCTCCTCGCTCGTCAGCACATCGGGGATGTGCAGCATCATCGGCCTCGCCTTGCCTCCCTTTAGAAGTCGGCGGTCAGCGTGAAGAAGGCCGACCGGCCCGGCGCGATATAGCTGAACGGCGAGCCGGAGCGATAGATCGCATCGTAATAGCGCTTGTCCGTCACGTTGAGCACGTTGACCCGCGCGGTGAGGTGGTCGTTGACGCGATAGCGTGCGACCGCGTCGAACCGGGCGTAACCGGGGACCATCGCGGTGCCCGCGAGCTGGCTACCGCCATACATCTCGTCCTGGTAGTACACTTGGCCGCCGATCTCGAACCGGCTGGTGACCAGCACGGTGGCGAGCAGCTGCGCGGTGTGTTCGGGGATGTTGGCGAAGCGGCGACCGACATTGGCGGGGTCGGCCGACTGGGTGATCGTCGCGTCGGTGTATGTATAGCCGCCGAACAGCTTGATCCGCTCCGCCACGGTGCCGGCGAAGCCCAGCTCCACGCCCTGGCTGCGCAGCGTGCCCACGTTGGTGTAGGGCTGGCCGCGCCCGCCGCTTTCGCGGGCATTGTCCTTCTCGATCCGGAACGCGGCGGCGGTCAGCAGCAAGTTGCCGCCGAACAGTTCCGCCTTGGCGCCCGCTTCCCACGAGGTGTTCTGCTCCGGGCTGAAGTCGATCGTGTCGCTGCTGATCCCGTCGTAGCTCGCGCCATTGCCGTCGAGCTGCTCGCCGCTGGGGTTCGCGCTGGTGGCGAAGGAGACGTAGAGCGTGGTCGCCGGGGACGGCTTGAACACGCCCGATGCCTGCCAGTTGAACAGCGTCGCGCTGTAATCGAGCGTCTGGCCCGACGACGAACGGTAATCGATGTCGAACGTGTCGAGCCGCCCGCCCAGCACCACGCGGAAAGCCTCGGAGAACTTGATCGTGTCGACCAGGTACGCACCGAAACTCTGCGCCTCGGTAACGCTGGGCCCGGTCGCGGTGTCCGGCCCGATCTCGATGTCGTAGCCGAGCACCGGGTTCGGATCGAACAGGTCCCAGACGAAGCTGCCGGGGATCGAGATGATGTTGCCCTGCGCGTCTTCCACCGTGGTCGGCACGTCGAGGCGGTAGGCGTCGATCGTCTCGAAGCTGTAGTCGCCGCCCATCACGATTTCGTGCGCAATACCGCCGGTCTGCGCCTTGGCGACGGCGTAGGTGCTGTTCGCCCAGTAGGAATTGTCGCGCCAGCTGCTCTTCATCGCGGGGCTGACGGTGTACTCGCTCTCGGGCACCGGCACGCCGCCGCTGCGCGGGCAGTTATTGGTTGTGGGATCGCGCTCGAACACGCACAGCGAGGGTTCGCTCACCGCATAACGGTTCCACGTCTCGCCGTAGCGCGTGGTGCTGTAGATCGAGAGGTCGGGAATCGGGTTCCATTCGATCCCCACGGTGCCGATGTCGGCGCCGTTGGAGATGAAGTCGCGCCCGACCACGCCATAGAAATTGTCGCGATCGACCTGGTACGGCTGCTGCGTGGTGGAATCGAACGGGTGGCCGTAATCGGGCACCCCGTCGAGCCGGTAGAGATAGTAATCGGCATTGATGCTGAGCGTGTCGGTGATCGCGAGCGTACCCGCGATTGCGCCGCCGTACCGCTCATTCTCGACATAGTCGCGGCCCGGCGTGTCGGCGTCGTGATACAGGCCGTTGACGCGGATCGCGGCGCCATCGGCCAGCTGGTAGTTCGCGTCGACCGTGCCGCGGTAGTAATTCTCGGTCCCGATGCCGCCCTCGGCGACGACGAAGTCGTTGCCGAACTGCGCACGCTTGGACTGCAGGCTGACGAGACCGCCGGTGGTACCGCGCCCGCCGAACACCGCGCTCGGGCCCTTGATGACCTCGATCTGCTCGATCGCGAAGATCTCGCGGCTGGTCACGCCCGGATCGCGCAGGCCGTCGATATAGACGTCGTTGCGTGCCTCGAATCCGCGGATGAAGATGCGGTCGCCGAAGGCATTGCCGCCCTCGCCCGTGCCCAGCGTCACGCCCGGCGTGCTGCGGACGATCTCGCGGAAGCTGTTCGCGCCGATATCCTCGATCACTTCCTTGGGGATCACGGTCTGCGTCTTGGGCGTGTCGAGCACCTTGTCGGTGAATTTACCGTCGCTCGATTCGGCCTTGTAAGGCGCTTCGGGCTCGGCGTTCTCGTTCACATCGCGCTGGCCGATCACGATGATGTCGGAGTCTTTGTGATCCTGGGCCTGCGCGGGCACGCACAGAAAAGCCGCGCCGAAAGCGCCCGCCAGCAGCGTTGCGCGCTGGGCCGTGCCGGCCTGGTGTGTGCGATGGATCGATGAGTCGGACAATGGAACCTCCCTGTGTGTTGGGAGGCGCTATTGCGAATGCGTATCATTAAAGCAAGCGCAGTTTACGCGCTCGCGAAATTTTCTGCCCGGCACGCGTCGATCCGCGCGGAAAACCGCAACTCTGCGGCCCGGTCCTGCAAGTGAATTGCACGAACAGCTCAGCGGCACACCGCTTTGCCATCCAGACTTAGATGAAGCGGCGGATTGTCTTGGACGGTTCGTCGGGTTCGCGCGGGCCGGTCTGCTCTTCCTCGCCTCCGGCGGGCGCGACCGGTGCGGCCATTTGTCCTGCGCACTGGCTGGCGGTCGCGACGGTCTCGCGCCGCACGACGGGCCTGGTGCCTGCATGTGCCGCTGCCAGACCGTCCTCCAGCATCTGGATCAGCTTGGCCGGGGGCAGCGGGCGTTCGAACTTGATGCCGGTCACGAGATCGTCCGACCGGACGATCATGGCATTGTGCAGCGTCTGCCCGCCCACTTCGATGGTACACAGCGTACCGGTGGTCGCCCCATCGAGCCTGTGCACCGCGATGCCCGACATCGAGATATTCTCCAGTTCGCACCATTGCGGGCTGGAACCCTGCCAGATGCGGACCTGGAGACGCGCGGGAACGCGTGTCGCACGCGGGCGTGGAACAGGAATTGCTGCCGCTGGGCCGGAAAGGTTGGCAACCCCGATGCGATTACCCTCCACCCACGCGACGCGCGCCTCGACGGGCTGGATGCCATCCCACCAGTAAGTGAGCAGCGTGTTGGGCTTTGCGGGGACGAGCGCTTCGAACATGGCGCCGCCATTGCTCATGTTGCGCAGGATGGCCGGATGCGCCTCTCCATCAATGACGATGCAGCAGGTGCGGAAGGTTGCGATCTGACGCTCGTTCTTGCGGCGATCGGCCACGGGAGCAGCGTCGACGGCGTTCCCGTCGTGCGCGGCACGTGGGGATTCCGGGATTTCGACTAGCTTCGGCATGGCGACCTGGAGCGCTCCAATGTTAACGCGATGCAGCGCGAAACTGCGACTACCTGCCCAATTGTGATCCGAGATGGTTTCTTTTGGGTTACCGGGCGGGGTAGCGATTGCGCGCCTGTGGCCGTTACGTAGCGTCAGCCAGCATCGGCGCACCGGCGCGCTGCTAGAGCGTGCCCTTGAGGTACTCGACCAGCGCCCGAACCTTCTTCTGCCGCCATTGCGGCGGCGGGGCGACCAGCCAGTAACCGCGCCGTCCCTCGACCGGCCCATCGAGCACCGAAACCGTACCTGCGTCGATCGCCTGCGCCGCAAGTGCATGCGGCAGCCGCGCCGACCCCATGCCCGCCACCACGCAGGCGAGCGCTTGGCCGGCGCTGCCTACAGAAATGCACGGCTCGGCCTCTTCGGTCCGCCCGTCGCCGGACCAGCCGATCCTGCGACCGTCGGCTACCGATGGATCGACCGGGCCGACCGTGACCCACGCGCTCTCGGACATCGGCTCGCCGGGAAACTCGTCGGGCCCTTCGGCCAGCCAGATGGCAACGTCGAGGTTGGCTTCGGAAAAATCCGCCCGCTCGCGCTCGCGCAGCTGGAAGCGCACATTCGGGTGCTCCGCCTGGAAGCCTGCAAGGCGAGGCGCGAGCCAGTTTTCGAGCATCCCGCGCGGCGCGGCGATGGCGAAGCGATCGACCGCCTGGCCCGCCTGCATCGACGCGACGCTCTCCTCGAAATGGAGAAACCCTTCGCGCAACGAATCGAGCCCCGCGCTGCCCTCCTCGGTCAGTTCCAGCCCCTTGCTCGTGCGTCGAAACAGGACCGTGCCGAGATGGTCTTCGAGCGCGCGAATCTGCTGGCCGACCGCCGCCGGGGTGACGGCCAGCTCGTCCGCCGCCCGGGTAAAGGACAGGTGGCGAGCGGCCGCATCGAACACGCGCAGGGCGTTGAGAGGCAGGAGCGTGCGCTTCATGACGGACGGAGCGCTAGCCCGGTCGCCGCTGCCTCACAAGCCGCAGATCAATGCGCGGTGGCGGGTGCGGCGAGTGGGAAGAAGGGAATCCGCACCTCGATCGCCGTCCCGTCCTCGCGGTGGAAGGTGTAGAAGCCCTCCATCGATCCGAACGGAGTGGTCAGCGGGCAGCCCGACACGTAATCGTGGCTGCGCCCGGGGGTGAGGACCGGCTGTTCGCCGACTACGCCTTCGCCATCGACATGGCGAACCGTGCCTTGCGCGTCGGTGATGCGCCAGTGGCGCGTCATTAGCTGAACCCGCTCGCGCGACGCGTTCTCGATCCGGATATGGTAGATCCAGAACCACTTGCCGTTCGCAGGATCGCTCTGCTCCGGCAGAAAGTTGACCGTGACCCGCACGGTAACACCGTCGGTTGTCGCTGCATGATCGAACAGGTTCTTCATCACGATTCGCGAGCGTAATGCGATTCGGGCCGAGGGCAAGGCGCACAAACGCGACTTTCCCACCACCGATGCACCCGCGCGTCAGCTCTTGCCGAAATCGGCGCGGGTTCCGTGGGCCGAAATCGCCGCGCACAGCCGCCGCAAAGCCACGGCATAGGCCGCGGTGCGCATATCGGTGTCGCACTCCTGCATCACCTCGCGCACGTTCTCCGCAGCGTCCGAAATTTTTTGCTCGAGATAGTCGGTGACGTCCTCTTCGTCCCAGTCGATGCCCTGGCGGCCCTGCACCCATTCGGCATGACTGACAGTGACCCCGCCCCCGTTGGCGAGGATATCGGGGACGACCTCGATCCTCGCATCCGCGAGTGCGCCGTCGGCGGCGGGCAGGATCGGGCGGTTGGCGATCTCGACGATGGCCTTGCAACTAAGCGCCTTCACATCGTCTGCGTCGGCAATCACTCCGCCCAGTGCGGCGAAGACCAGCACGTCGCATTCGGTCGACAGCACCTTTTCGGGGTCGTCGCTGGCATCGCCGCCGTCGTAAGCGGTGACCTTGCCCTTGTGGTCCTTCACTTGGACCAGCTCGTCGATGTCGAGCCCGTCGGGATCGCTGATCGTGCCCGAAGAATCGGCCACGGCGACGATCGTGTGGCCCGCGTTCTCTGCCGCACGGGCGAACCAGCGGCCTGCATTGCCGAAGCCTTGCAGTGCGATCGTCAGCCCGCCTTCCTCGCCCAGCCCGGCAAGGTCGCGCATCGCTTCGAGCGCGATATGCCCGCCGCGCCCGGTGGCAGGGGTGCGCCCCGGCATTCCGCCGAGCGCCACGGGCTTGCCGGTGAAGGCGTGCCGCTGGATCGATCCGGCGATCTCCGAATATTCGCTGACCATCCACGCCATCTCGCGCTCGCCGGTGGCGACATCGGGTGCGGGCACGTCGCGGTCGGGGCCGAGGATTTTGGCCATCGCGCGGACATAACCCCGCGCCACGCGCTCCTTCTCCATCGTCGAGAGGTCGTGCGCGTCGACCTCCACACCGCCCTTGCCGCCGCCGAAGGGCAGGCCCATCAGCGCGCATTTCATGGTCATCAGGAAGGCCAGCGTCTCGACCTCGCCGAGATGCACGCTCGGGTGGAAGCGGATCCCGCCCTTGGTCGGGCCGAGCGAGGAATTGTAGCGGCAGCGCCACGCCTTGAGCGACACCGCCGAGCCATCGTCGCGCCGCAGCCGGACCGACGCGGCGAGCGTCTCGATCGGATCGCGCAGGTGCGAGACGACCTCTTTTTCGAGCCCGATCAGCTCGGCCGCCCGCTCCATCCGCTGCTGTGCCGCTTCGAGTAGTTCGCTCACCTTGGTCGTCTCCTGTGATCTGCTTTCACAAGAAACAACGTGAGAGAGCACGCCCGTTCCGGCGGGTGCCCTAAAGGACTAAAACCCCGCTGCGCTCAGCGCGCGGTCCATGTCTTCCTTGATATCCTCGATATCTTCGAGGCCGACATTGATCCGCACGAGCCCCTCGGTCACGCCCATCTCGGTGCGGGCCTCTTCGCTGAGCCCTGCGTGCGTGGTGCTGGCGGGGTGGCAGGCGAGGCTGCGCGAATCGCCGATATTGTTCGACAGGTCGACCAACTCCAGCGCGTCGAGCAGCGCGTGCGCCTTTGCCCGGCTGCCCAGATCGAAGGCGAAGATCGGGCCGGTGGCGCGCATCTGCTTCAATGCGAGCGCGTGGCGCGGGTGGCTCGGCAGCCCGGGGTGGAGGATGCGTGGCACGCGCGGTTCCATCATCTGGCCCAGCGCCACCGCGTTCTCGCTCTGCCGGTGCGCGCGCAGATCGAGCGTCTCCAGTCCCTTCAACACCACCCACGCATTGAAGGGCGAAAGGTTGGGCCCGGTGTTGCGCTGGAACGGCAGCAGCACCTCGTCGATCCACTCCTTCGTCCCGCACACCGCGCCCGCGAGCACGCGGCCCTGCCCGTCCATCAGCTTGGTCGCGGAATACGCCACCACATCCGCGCCGAACTCCATCGGCCGCTGGAGCGCAGGCGAGGCAAAGGCATTGTCGACCACGGTGGTGATCCCGTGCGCCTTCGCGACGCCGCAGACATGCTCGAGGTCGACCACGTCGAGCGTCGGGTTGGCGGGGGTTTCGAAGAAGAAGACCTTCGTGTTGGGCTGGATCGCCGCTTCCCACGCGTCGTTGTCCGCGCTGTCGATCACGGTGGTCTCGATCCCGAAACGCGGCAGCAGGTGGTCGACCAGCCAGCGGCACGAACCGAACGCGGCGCGCGCGGCGACGCAGTGATCGCCTGCGGAAAGCTGGCACAGCAGCGCGGCCGTCATCGCGGCCATCCCGCTCGCCTGCACGCGGCAGCCTTCCGCCCCCTCCATCAGAGCGATGCGTTCTTCGAGCATCGCGACCGTCGGGTTCTGGAGGCGCGAATAGGTCATCCCCTCGGCCTCGCCCGCGAAACGCGCGGCGACTTCGGCCGCATTGTCGTAGGTATAGCCCGAAGTGAGGAACAGCGCCTCGCTCGTCTCGCCATGCTCGCTGCGCCAGGTGCCGCCGCGCACGGCCTGCGTTGCGGGACGCCACTGCGACGTGACGGAGCGATCCATTCCGGTGGTCTTCTTCATGGTTCCACCGGCTAGGCGCGGCAGCGCGAGCGATCAAAGGGAAATTCACCGCTGCGCTCTCGTGAGCCGAGCGTGGCGCATCGGCCACGGGTCTGCTGCAACAGCAACTCACCGCTTGTCGGCGTCGCGCTCCCCCCGTATCTCGTGAGCCGAAATGAGCCCAGACCATGCGGACCGCGTCCACGCCAGCGACGATCCCCTGCTGGCCAGCCTTGGCCTGACGCTGCTCTTTTTTGCGCTGTGCCTGTGGCGGATCGAGATCCCCGGCACGCATTATTTCGACGAGATTCACTACCTCCCCGCCGCGCGCGAGTTGCTGGCGGGCACGGCCTACCGGAACCCGGAGCACCCGCCGCTGGGCAAGGAGATCATCGCAGCGGGCATCGCGCTGTTCGGCGACAATCCGTGGGGCTGGCGGTTTTTTCCGGTGCTGGCGGGTTCGGCCACGATGTTCGCCGCGATGCGCGCGCTGTGGCACGTCAGCCACCGGCAGGCCGCGACGCTGGCCTACGGCGTGCTCCTGGCGACGGGCTTCATCCTGTTCGTCCAGTCGCGCATCGCGATGCTCGACATCTTCATGGCGGCCTTCGTGATGATCGCGCTGTGGCTGTTCGCCGCCGCCTGCACCGCCCGCACCACCGCGAGGGCGCGCAGGAACCTTGCCTTTGCCGGCATAGCGATAGGCTGCGCGCTTGCGTCCAAATGGAACACGATCCCCCTCGCCCCGGTATTCGGCCTCGCCTTCCTCGGCATGCGCTGGCGCGGCGTGGGCGCCGCGAGGCTGCTGACCGATAGCAAGGCACCGCCGGTGCGCGGCGTCAGCCTGGTCGAAGCGGCGCTGTGGCTCGGGCTGGTGCCGGTGCTGGTCTACGCCGTCACCTTCTGGCCCGCCTATGTCCTGCCCAAGAGCCCCTTCGCGGGCCTCGGCCCGATTGCCTCGCAGGAATACATGCTGAGCCTTCAGATGAGCGTGAAGGCGTTTCATCCGTACCAGACGCACTGGAGCGACTGGGTGCTGAACACGCGCGGCATCTGGTACGCGTTCAACACGTATGACGGCGCGCAGCGCGGCATCATGCTGATCGGAAACCCGCTGACCATGTGGCTCGGGCTGGTCGCGCTGACGTGGTGCGCCTACGCCGCCGTTTTCCTGCGCCGCGCAGACGCGGCGGCGGTCGTGATCCTCTACGCGGCGAGCATCCTTTTCTGGATCGTCGCGGCGAAGCCGGTGCAGTTCTATTATCACTATTTCCTGCCGAGCTGCTTCCAGCTCGCCGCGCTGGCGCTCGCGATCGATCGCCTGCGCGAGCTGCGCCAGCGGTGGGCGTTCTGGCTGGTGCTGGCGGGCAGCGTTGCGCTGTTCGCCTATTTCTACCCCATCCTCAGCGCCTGCGCGCTGGAGAACAAGCAGGCCTTCTTGAAATGGGCCTGGCTGAAAAGCTGGATCTAGCGGGTGCCACGCCCCCAGACGAAGCGGTTCGACAGCGCGTAGTTCCACACAGATCCGACCACGATGCCAGCGATGGCCGCGAGCAGCCAGTGGCCGGCGAGCGCCTCGATCAGGCTGGCGAGCCCGACATTGGCCAGCGCGCCGACGGAACACGCCACGCAGAAAAGCGCCCACCCGCGCACGAAGGCGGGCAGCGTGCGCAGCCGCTTGTCGCGGTAGGTCAGCCAGTTGTTGAGCCAGAAATTGAAGCTCATCGCGGTGAAGGTCGCGACCGCCTGCGCCTTCCAGAAGGTCGCGGCCATGCCGGGATACAGCAGCGACAGCACCGCCAGATGGACCAGCACGCCCGCCCCGCCGACCGTCGCGAACATGGCGAAGCGGGTGGGGATGATCCGCCCCAGATACCGCTCGTACAGGCCTGCGACGAATTCGAACGCCACCGCGCGATCGAGCTTGCTCTCGCCTGCCAGCCGCTGACCGAACTGCATCGGCACCTCGGCCACGCGCAGCTGCCCGCGAGAGAGCGAGAGAATATCGAGCAGGATCTTGAACCCGATCCCCGAAAGGCGCGGCGCGAGCGCGCGGACCCGTTCGGTCTGGATCACGAAATAGCCGCTCATCGGATCGGTCAGCTCGACCCCCGTCAGCAGCCGCGCCAGCCGGTTGGCGATGCGCGAGCCCCTCTCTCGGTTGGCGCTCGACAGGCCCTGCGCACTGCCGCCATCGGCGAAACGCGATGCGACCACGAGGTCGGCCTCGCCCGCGCGCAGCTTTCCAAGCATCGGCGGGATCAGCGCGGGATCGTGCTGGTGGTCGGCGTCCATCACCGCGACCACGGGGGCGGCGGTGGCGCAGACGCCCTCGATCACCGCCGAGGCCAGCCCGCGCCGCCCGACGCGGTGGATCACGCTCACCCGGCGGTTGGTCCGTGCCAGCATGCGCGCTTCGTCGGCGGTCCCATCGGGGCTGTCGTCGTCGACCACGATCGCTTCCCAGTCGAGCCCGGCCAGCGCCGCCTCGATCCGCGCGATCATCGGCGCGAGATTCTCCCGCTCGTTGAGCGTGGGCAGGATGACGGCGATTTCGGGCACTCGCTCTTCCCTCTGCCCCCTCAGGCGATCGTCTCAGGCAATCCGCGCCAGCCGCTCGATCAGCCGGGTGCGCGCGGCCATAGCATCGCCCCGCCGGTCGGCAAGCAGGTAGCGTTCGAGCGCGGGGGCGAGCGCGCGCAGCGCGGGGACGGTCTGCGACAGGTCGCCCGCCTCCGGCTTCGTGCCGCCATAGCCCAGTTCGCGCAGCAGCAGCACTTCGTAAGATAGCAGCGCAGGCGCCCAGCCGCGCGCGGAGGGCGCATGGCAGATCGCGTCGAGCAGAGCGCCCAGTGCCTGGTACAGGCTCGGGTAGGGATTGCGTTCGGGCAGCGTCGATGCGGTCAGCGCGGTCACCCACAGGATCGCGGCGGCGGGCAGCGGTTCACCCAGCCACGGCGCACGACTGGTCACCAGCTCGACCTTGCCGAAGGGCAGCTGGCTGGCCGAGCGCGCGCGGATATCCGCCTCCACCGCATTGCCGGGGATCACCACCGGCCTCAGCCGCCGCCCCTGCCCGCCCGCAACATAGGCCGCGACCAGCCCCGCCTCTTCGGTCAGGGCGCGCAAAATCACCGCGTTCTCCCCATGAGGCCTTGCGGCAAGGACGATGGCGGGGGCCTTCAGCTGCATGGCGTCGTGCTAAGCAGGCCGCGACGCCGCGCGCAATCTAACCCGCCATCGCTTCTTTCGATGCTTTGACCGCCATCGAGCGGGCGCGGCCCATCGACCAGTTGGCTTGCATCCGAACTTCGGGGTTGGGCGCGCACCAGATTTCGCCGGTGGCGTCGATCGCGGTCACCCACAGCAGGTTGTGTTCCTGCCCGTAGTCGATGACGCCGATGGCATAGCCGTCCCCCTTGCCCAGAACGTGCAGCGGGATCGGCGGATCGAGTTGTGTGAACATGGCGCAAAGACCTCTCTTGGCGCCAATGAAACGCGCGAAGGGGCCGGGTGCACCCGATCCATCATTTCCTAAATTTCGACCGAAAACCGGCGCTTTACCGCCAGCGGGGCAAGCTACTTGCGCTTGGCTTCCAGCGCGTCGAGCCGCGCGGCAAGCGCCTCGGTCTCTTCGCGCGCCTTGGCGGCCATCGCCTTCACCGCCTCGAATTCCTCGCGGCTGACGAAGTCGAGCCCGCCGACCGTTTCCTTGATCCGCTCACGTGCGCTCTGCTGCGCCTCGCGGGTCATCCCGGCGAAGGTGCCCGCGGCACCATTCACCAGCTTCACGAAATCGGCGATCATGGGGTTCTGGCTCTGCATGGTGCGAGAGATGGCGCGTGGGCTCCGGTTTGTCCAGAGCCCGCGCAGCCGCTTTACAGATCGATCCGCTGCACCGCGCCGGTGGTATCCGAACCGTCCGCCTCGGGGTTCAGCTGCATGATCTCGTAATTGAGGTAGGTCGCGAACAGCGCCCACGCGAAGTAGGGGATCAGCAGGACCGCGGCCATCTTTCGCACGCGGAAGAACAGCACGATGGTGAGGAAGATCATCACCGACAGCGCGATCATCAGGTAGAACGCGTAAGTGATCTCGTGCTGGCCGAAGAACAGCGGGCTCCACCCCAGGTTGAGCGCGAACTGGATCAGGAATGCCACGATCGCGATGCCCCGCCCCTTTGCACCCCACGCCGAGCAGACCAGCGCAAGGGCGAGGCCCATCATCACGTAAAGGATGCTCCACACGATCGGGAAAAGGCTGGGATCGGGCTGGAATTCGGGCTTTGCCAGCGCATCGTACCACGGATCGCCCGCGCCCGACCCGGCCAGCTGGCCCGACAGGAAGCCGAGCAGCACCACGGCGGGGACGCAGAACAGCGCCCAGCGGATAAAGCTGGCGCGCAATTGCGCGCGCGAAGCCAGCGTAGTCATTTTGCCTCCGACCCGATCATTTTCGATTCCCCCATTGCTGGCCGACTCCCCCGGCCACAAGCAAAGTCGCGCGCCCTATACCGAATTGGTACGCGCGCTGCACCTATTCCTAAGACCTAACAGCAGAAATCAGGAATTCGACATTGCCCTTCGGCCCGGTGATCGGGCTTTCGACGATGCCCTGCACTTGCCAGCCGCCTGTTTCGAGCCAGTGACGGACCTCTTCGCACACCCGCTCGTGCAGCGTGGGGTCGCGCACCACCCCGCCCTTGCCGACCTCTTCGCGCCCCACCTCGAACTGCGGTTTGATGAGGGAGACGAGGCGGCATTGCGGCGCGGCGAGCTCCAGCGGGCGTTCGAGCACCTTGGCCATGCCGATGAAGCTCGCGTCGCACACCACCCAGTCGCACGGCGCGTCGATCTGATCGGTCGTCAATATGCGCGCGCTGGTCTGTTCGAGCACGGTCACGCGCTCGTCCTGTCGCAGCTTCCAAGCGAGCTGGTTGGTCCCGCTGTCGACCGCGAAGACGCGCGCGGCTCCGCGCTGCAGCAGCACGTCGGTGAACCCGCCGGTCGAACTGCCGATGTCCATTGCCACCGCGCCGGTCGGGTCGAGATCGAAAGCGTCGAGCGCATGAGCCAGTTTCATCCCGCCGCGGCTGACCCATGGGTGGTCGCGCCCGCGCACGTCCAGCAACGCATCCTCGGCAATCGGCTGACCGGGCTTGGCGATCTTGGTCTCGCCCGCAAACACCAGCCCCGCCATCACCAGCGCCTGTGCCCGCGCGCGGCTTTCCGCCAGCCCGCGTGCCACCAGCACCTGATCCACCCGCATCTTCTTCGCCATGGATGCGCGTCTTAGACCAAACTCGGCCCGCGTGAAGCTTTGCGAGGGGCGAAAGGCGGATTCCTGTCTTCGGGCGAAGGCAGCAGCGCGTCTTAAATCGAAAACTATGGACCCGCAGGGCGTCCGCGCGCATTTACCCTCTCGTATGGTATCATTTCGCGCCTTTAACCCCGCCCGCCTCGCGCTCGCATCCTCGTTGCTGATCGTGACCTGCTGCCAGACGCCGCAGCCCACGCCGCCTGCGCCCCCCGCGCCCAGGCCGGTAGCGACGCCCACGCCGACGCCGGCTCCGCCGCAAGTTGCGCTGCCAACCGCCGATAGCTGGATCGACCGGGCGCAGACGCCGGGCGACTGGCGCTACGTGGTCGAGCCGGGCGAAACGCTGGCGGCGTTCGGCACCCCGGACGCGATCCGGCTGGTCATCGGATGCAACCTCGCCACGCGCAAGATCGCGATCGTGCGCGCCGCCTCCGCGCCGTTGCGCGATGAAGTCGTCATGCGGATCAGCACCGAAACGGCATCGCGCCCCCTGATGGCAAAGCCGGCTTCGGGCGAACCTTCGCGCGTGCTCGCAACGCTCGACGCGCGCGATCCGCTGCTCGACGCGATGGCAATCACGCGCGGACGCTTTGCCGTGGAAGTGGAAGGCGAGCCCGGCCTCTACGTGCCCGCCTGGGCCGAGGTGACGCGGGTGATCGAGGATTGCCGCTAGGCGCGCTGCGCCACCCGGAAAACACTATGAATTTTTGAGGATGCCGACGCGGCGAACCGGCGCGATCGACCCTGCATGGCAGGCCGATTTGCGAGCGGACGAGTATGACGGGGAAAAACATATTTACAAGGCTTGTGCTGGCGAATCGCATGACTCAAATATGCACTTGAGGGCGACGGCCCACGTCGCTTCTCGGCCCCCGGTGATACGGTGCGGGTCTTGGCTTACAAGCGCGAAAGGAGGTGATCCGATGTCTCATGGTTCAGCAGAGAGGTCGGCAAGTTTCCGCGCGAGGCACTATCGGTAAAGTCGCATACCTTTAGAGGCTTCGTGAGCGGCACTTCCTGGCCGCTGACCATGAAAGGGCGATCCACCGACGGGCTGGGTCGCCCTTTTCATTTCTGCCATTCCCTATTCATCCTGACGGGCTAGAAAAGCGCCCGGACAAATTGGACGGGGTTGGGGAATGTCGATTCTACTGGCAATGAGCGTGCTGGCTTTCGCTGTTCAGGCGTCGGGCGACACGCCCGAATTACAGACCGATACGCAAGCTTCGCTCAATACCTGCATCGGTGTCGCGCCGCCCGAAGACGCGGACATGGACAGTGTCGACTGGAAGCCGTTCCTCAGCTGCATTTTCCAGCAGACCGCGGCGCAGATCAACACGCAGCTGCCCATCAAGATCGACGATACGACGACGCTCGTCGCTGTCTCCGCGACCGGGCCGCAATTCAACTACACCTATGTCGCCGACGTGCACGTAGGCGAGTTGCCGGCTGGCTCCGCCGCCTCGATCGAGCGGGCGACCCGGCAAACCGTATGCCAGGACCCCGATATGACCGCCACGATGAAGCGCGGCGGTTCCTACTTCTATCGCTGGCTCGACCGGTCGGGCGCGGTGATCCATACCGCGCTGGTCGCCAGTTGCTAGGATAGCGGCGGGGCTCCCTGCGAGCCCCGCGCGATCCGCCTTAGCGTCGCCGGATTTCGATCCGGTCGCTTGATCGGGCATCGTCGAACCGCCGCGTCGCTCCGGCATCGCCCGCGACGCGCGACAGGAGGAAGTCGGTCACGAGACCGATTGCGTCGTCGTAGCCGCCCTCCTCGCCGTAGACGAACGCGTGGCTCGACCCGTCGACCACCAGCAGCGTGTTGTCGCCCGCGGGCAGCGCATCGAATTGTGCAATCTGCACCGCCGGATCGCTGGCGAAGGGCTGCGCGACATCCTTGGGACCGGTGATCGTCAACGTGGGTACCGCGACCATGTCCAGCGCGCCGGGCGTCGCGGTCAGCCCGGGGATCGGGCCGGGCGAGGAGAACGTCGCCACCGCCTTCATCGCGGGCACGCGGGCATGGAGCATCGAGTCGAGTGCACCGCCGCCCATCAGCGCGATCAGCGATCCATAGCTGTGCCCCAGCCCGCCCAGCGGCAGCTCGGGATACCGTTGCTGCGCGTAGGCGGAGACTGCCTGCAATTCGGCCATCCGGCTCATGAAAGCGGTCTGGAGATCCTGCCGCTCGGCCTCCGGGATCAGGAGCGAGTCGGCGTGCAGCGGGGCGAGCACGGTCAGCCCTGCCTTTTGCAGTTTACCGATCAGCGGCATCAGTCGTTCGGGGGAGGACCCCGCGCCGTGCGAGAGGAAGATGACGGCGGCGGGCTGTCCCACCGCATCGAAAACCGACACGTCGACCGTGCGCCCGGCCACCGGGAGCTCGACATGGCGGACTGCGGGAAGTGCATCCGCGACGGGGGCGGTCGGTTCGGCGACGATCGGAGTGGCGCAAGCCTGCAAGGCAAATGCAGCGAACAGTACAAGCGGCAGCGAACGCAACGATTTCATCTATTTGCCCTCCAGCAGGATTGCCTGGCGCTATTCGGTTTGCGAGAGACGCACAATCATTATCGCGAGTGGTCGATGGCGCTTTCTTGCGAGCGTCGTCGCGCTTTGAAGCGCAATATTCGAAAAGTTTTTCACGTTAATCGTGAAATTTATTTCGAAAGGTCTTGCCCCCGGCGTCGTGCGCGCATAACCGCCTCGCCCAAGGAGACTTACGCTTTATGGCCGACGCGCCGATGATAGATTTCGCCCACCTGCCCCACCCCGCCCCGGTGCCGTCCGAAACGCGCGACGAAGCGCTGGCGGACCCAGGCTTCGGATCGGTCTTCACCGATCACATGGTGACGATTGCCTTCGATGCTGCGCGCGTGGAGCGCGGCGAGGATGGCTGGCACGATGCGCAGCTGCGCCCACGCGAAGCCATCCCGCTCGATCCGGCGGCCGCCGTGCTGCACTACGCGCAGGAAATCTTCGAAGGGATGAAGGCCTATCGCTGGGATGATGGCTCGGTCGCGCTGTTCCGGCCCGAACAGAACGCGCGCCGCCTCAACGCCAGCGCGCGGCGGATGGCGATGCCCGAACTGCCCGAGGAACTGTTCCTCGAATCGATCCGCCAGCTGGTCGCCAAGGATCGCGACTGGATGCCCACCATCGAAGGCGGCTCGCTTTACCTGCGGCCCTTCATGTTCGCGACCGAAGCCTTCCTCGGCGTGCGGCCCGCGCGTCAGTACCTCTATTGCCTGATCGCCAGCCCGGTGGGCAGCTACTTCAAGTCGGGCGTGAAGCCGGTCGACGTGTGGGTCAGCCGCGATCACACGCGCGCGGCGCCCGGCGGTACCGGTGCGGCGAAGACCGGCGGCAACTACGCCGCCAGCCTCGTGCCGCTGGCGGAGGGCACGAAGCAGGGCTGCCAGCAGACCGTCTTCCTCGATGCAGTCGAGAAGAAGTGGATCGAGGAACTGGGCGGCATGAACCTGTTCTTCGTGTTCGAGGATGGCAGCGCGATCACCCCGCCGCTGACCGGCACGATCCTGCCCGGCATCACCCGCGACAGCCTGATCCAGATGCTGCGCGACGAAGGCCTGCAGGTGCGTGAGGAGCCCTATTCGATCGACCAATGGCATGCCGACGCCGCCAAGGGCGACCTGATCGAGACCTTCGCTTGCGGCACTGCGGCAGTGGTCACCCCGGTAGGCAGCGTCAACGGGCCCGACGGCACCTTCACCATCGGCACCGGCGGCACCGGCCAACTGACCCAGAAGATGCGCGACAAGCTGGTCGGCATCCAGATGGGCACCGCGCCCGATCCGCATGGCTGGGTGATGAAGCTTTGAAGGCAACGATAGGCGTCGTTTCCCTGATCGTACTGCTGCATGTCGTATTCTTCGCCACTTGGCATCGACGAGCGGTAGTCCGCAAAATGGAGCCCGAGATTGTCGAGGGACAAATCACCTCGATCAATCTCAGGCCCTCCACCACGTCGCTCACTTACGACGTTGCGGTGCAAATATCCGATCGAGATGCGAGACGTTTGGGCGCATCTTTGTCTCTTGCTCGAAGCTGCAAAATCGGAAGCACTATCAAGCTCGAAAAGCGTGGGCTCGATTACACATTTACGGACTCAGGCTGCGCCCCGGTAGATGAATAGCGACCCCGTCGGCATCCAGATGGGCACCGCGCCCGATCCGCACGGCTGGGTGATGAAGCTGAACTGATGGCCTTGCGCGCCGGACGCGGTTGTCAGGCGCTCACGGGGATTACGGGAGGCAGGCGACCATCGCCTTTTCGCGCCAGCCGCACGAGATCGCGGCCAGCCTGCTTGGCCTCGTAAAGGGCTTCGTCCGCGCGCCCCATCAGGGCAGAGGCGGTTGACCCGGCAACCTTTCGCATCGCGACGCCGACGCTCACCGTCAGGCGGACAGAGCGGTCGTCGTCGAGCGTGACGGGCCGGGCACACACCGCTTGCCGTGCGCGATCGGCCAGCTGCAAGGCGGTTTCGACGTCGCTGTCTTCCACCACGACCACGAATTCCTCGCCGCCGTAGCGTGCGAGGGTATACCCGCCAGCCGCGAATTCGCGTTCGAGCTGGCGTGCGACCTGCCTGAGCGCGCGATCCCCCGCCATATGACCGTGCGTATCGTTGAACGCCTTGAAGTGGTCGACGTCGATCATCATCACGGCGAGCTCGTCGTCACGGTCGATCGACGCGTCCAGCGCGGTTTCGAAGACTCGCTCGAAGTAGCGGCGGTTTCGCAGACCCGTCAGTTCGTCGCGGTGCGACAGCTCGCTCAGCTGGCGGTTGGCGACGATCAATCGCGCCGACATGAGCCGACCGCGCAGTTCCAGCAGGAAATGCTGGTCCCTCAGCCGCGTGGTCCGGACCGGGATGGCCAGCGTGACGACGCAGATCACGCTGATGAACGCAAGCAGCGTGGGAATGTTCGCCTTCGCGGGATGCGGCATCGTCAGGAAGACGAGCCACAGCCCGCCGAGCGCGAGGCCGCTGATCGTGAACAGGCACGCGGGCCTCAGCGGCAGGATCACACCCGTCATCATTATCAGGAGGCCCGACGCCATTACGTACTCGCTCATGTACGGGTTGACCGTGTGCATCCCGAGATACGCACCCACGGTGGCAAAGCAGGGCACCGGTAACAGGCAGGTGACCCGTTGCAGGCTTGGGCTGCCGTACCGCGCGACGAACATCGCCATGAGATAGACCGGCGCGACGAGAGCCACTCGCAGCGTCAGCGCCGTCTCGAACACCTGCGGGGCCGCCAGATAGTCGAACGGCAGGCACAGCAGGCCGAGCGCCATGCCGATGGAATTGATAAATATGAGCTCGCGGCGCAACCGCCGGTCATTCTCGTCGTGCCAGATCGCCCGCAAACCGGCCGGCCACCTGCGAAACGCCAGCGCCCCGTCGGCAGCCTGCATCACTGCAGCGTCGATGTCCTGGTCCGATGGGTGGTCGAGCGTCATCCTCGTCCACTTACTTTGCAAATGTTAATTTCGGGTAGGAGAAGGGGGCGTTTGAGCCAATCGCGAGGCTACAGCCGCGACCGCACGAGGAAGCGTTTCGTGAAGGTCTCGCTCGGGCGCAGGACGAGGATCGAGACGCCCGCGACCGCAATGCTTCCGCCGACCAGCAGCGGGACGCCGACGGGGTCGCCCGTCAGCCATGCGCCCAGCGCGACCGTCATCAGTGGGTGCAGCAGCGTGAACGGCACCACAAGATTGGCGTCGTGATCCTTCAGCGCGTTGAAGTAGATCGTATGCGCGTAGACCGAAACAACGAGCCCGGCGAAAATCAGGCAACCGAGCACCTGCAACGGATGCGCGGTCAGCGGCGCGACCAGTCCGCGCTCGGTCGCCAGCGAAAAGGGTAGCAGGACCACGAAAGAGGCGAGCGCGGACCACGCCTGCAACGGCTTGCCCCCGACATCGATCTTCTTGACGTAGACCGACCCCAGCGCGCCCACGAGGCACGAGAGCCCGATCCAGCCGAGCCCCGCCGAACTCTGCAGGCCCGAGGGCGAGGAAATCGCGATCACCACCCCGGCGATCGCCAGCGCGATGCCCAGCCCGCGCCGCCAGCCGACATCCTCGCCCAGCAGGACGATCGCCAGCAGCACGGTCATCGGTGCGCCCGACAGGCTGACAATCCCGGCGGTCGAAGGGTTGGCGTGGGAAAGCCCGATGGCGAACAGGGCGAACGACCCACCCCCGATCGCCAGCCCGACGGCGGCGACTACGGGCCAGTTCCGGGGCAGCGGACGCAGCAGTTGAGCGAGTACGACGAGCGTCAGCAGCGCGCGCAGCGCGGCGTAGAACAGCGGCGGCATCCCCAGATCGTCCACCGCGACCTTGCTGACCACGACATTGAGCGCCCACAGCAGGTTGACGAGGACGAGCAGCGCGATCGTCTTTGCCGGCACGCCGCTACCCTCGCGTATCGGGTACGTGTGTCTCCAGCTCGGCCAGCCAGACGTCGGCGACCGCATCGCTCGGCGCGCGCCAGTCGCCGCGCGGGCTCAGCGCACCGCCCATCGAAACCTTGGGCCCGTTGGGCATCGCGCTGCGCTTGAACTGGCTGAAGCCGAAGAAGCGGCGGCAGAATACCGCCAGCCATTTGCGGATCGTCGGCAGGTCGTAGGCGCGCATCGCATCTTCGGGGAAGCCCTGCGGCCAGCGCCCCTCGTTCGCATCGCGCCAGGCGTGCCACGCAAGGAAGGCGACATGGCTCGGCGATTGACCAAAGCGCGCGATGTGGTGGAGGAAGAAATCATGCAGCGCGTAGGGCCCGATATGGTCCTCGGTGCTCTGGATCGCGCCGTCTTCCCCGGCGGGTACAAGCTCGGGGCTGATTTCGGTGGCGAGAACGTCTTCCAGCACGGCATGAAGCGCGCTGTCGAACTGCCCGGTCTCGATCATCCAGCGCATCAGGTACTGGATGAGCGTCTTCGGCACGCCCGAGTTGACGCCGTAGTGGCTCATCTGGTCGCCCACGCCGTAGGTGCACCAGCCCAGCGCCAGCTCGGAAAGGTCGCCGGTGCCGATCACGAAGCCGCCGTGGTGGCCCGCGAGCCGGAACAGATAATCGGTGCGCAGCCCTGCCTGCACGTTCTCGAAGGTGGTGTCGTACACCTTCTCGCCATCGGCGAAGGGATGGCCGATATCCGCCAGCATGCGTTCGGCTGCAGGCGTAATGTCGATCGTCTCGGCAGTGATCCCTGCCGCTGCCATCAGCGATATCGCGTTGTTCTTCGTCCGGTCGGAGGTGCCGAAGCCGGGCATCGTGTAGCCGCGGATCGTGCTGCGCGGCAGGCCGAGCCGGTCGCACGCGATGCACGCGACGAGCAGCGCGTGGGTCGAATCGAGCCCGCCGGAAATGCCAAGGATCAGAGACTTGGCCCTGGTCGCCTCGATCCGCCGCATCAGCGCATCGACCTGGATATTGACCGCCTCGTAACAGTCCGCGTTCAGCGTCGCGGGATCGTCGGGCACGAAGGGATAGCGGCGCACCGCGCGCTGCAATCCGACATCGCCGGGTGTGTGATTATGGGTAAAGCCTACGCGGCGATACCAGTCTTCGGGCCGACCCGCGTCCTCGCTGGCATCGTGGAAGGTGCCGTTCTGCGTGCGGTTGTTGACGATCCGCTGCGTATCGATGTCGGCGATGCACAGTTCGGCCTTGCGGTCGAAGCGGACGCTTTCCTTCAGCAGCTCGCCCAGCTCGTAGATCACGCCCTGCCCGTCCCACGCGAGGTCGGTGGTGCTCTCTCCGTGGCCGCTGGCGGAATAGACATAGGCGCACATGCCCCGGCTGGAGCTTGAGGCGCAGTGCAGGTGCCGGTCGCTCGCCCGCCCGATGGTGATGGGCGAGGCGGAAAGGTTGGTCAGGATCGTCGCCCCGGCCATCGCCGCGAGCATGCCCGGCGGCTGCGGGGCCCAGAAATCCTCGCAGATCTCGATCCCGAACGTAAAACCGGGCAGGTTTTCCGCGCCGAAGATCAGATCGGTGCCGAAAGGAACCTCGTGCCCCGCCATGGTCACGTCGAGCCCGTGGCAATTCTGCCCGCGGGTGAACTGCCGCTTCTCGTAGAATTCTCGGTAATTGGGCAGGTAGCTTTTGGGTACCACGCCCAGCAGGCGACCATCGGCGATGGCGAGCGCGCAATTATACAGCCGGTGCCCACGCCGCACGGGCGCGCCGATCACCAGCACCGGGGTCAGCCCCGCGCTCTCTGCGATGATCCGCCCCACCGCCGCTTCCGCCGCGTCGATCACCGCCGATTGCAGGTGGAGGTCGTCGATCGCGTAGCCGGTGACGCACAGCTCGGGATGGACCGCCAGGTCGACGCCCGCCTCGTGCGCGCGGCGCGCTTCGGTCAGGATGCTGTCGGTATTGCCGGTGACGTCGGCGGGGCGCACGCAGGGCGTGCAGGTCGCGACGCGCACGAAGCCGTGCGTGTGCATGTCGAAGAAGGGATGTGCGCGCTCACCCATTATCGGGTCAGCCTGTGCCCGCATGGCGCGCGCGACACAAGGGCCAGCGCGCGCATCATCGCGTCTGCGGCCCGATCAGGCGCGCTGCGTGCTAAGCGGCATACGCGTCAGGGTGACGCGGCAGCCCTGCTCGTTCACCTCGATATCCTGCTCCGCCCCGGCCTGCTGGGCGAAGGTCCGCATCAGGCTCCTGCCCAGTCCGCCGTCGGAATCGCTGGCCGCAGCGTCGCCCGCCCCGTTGTCGCGCACATCGAGCCGCCAGTCGCTTGCCGTCCCGTCGAGAGTGATCGTCAGCTCGCCCTTGCGCCCGTCGCCGAAGGCATATTTTGCCGCATTGGTCAGCGCTTCGTTGAGGAACAGGCCGATCGCCACCGCCTGGTCGCGCGGCAGCGGGATCGCCGCGATCCGGCGATTAACCGTCACATTGTCGTCGAAAGACGCGTGGACCAGATGGTCGACCACATCTTCGAGGTAACTCGCCATGTCGATCGCGCCTTCCTTGCGGCCGGCTCCGTCGACGGCCAGCTGCGCATAGGCACGACTGAAGGAGAACACGCGGTTCGCGGCATCCTCCAGCGCGGCGGCGGCGGCGGGATTGTCCTGCCGACGCTTCTGCAATTCGATCATGCTGGCGACCAGCGCGAAGTTGTTCTTGGTGCGGTGCTGAAGCTCCGCCATCAGCCACCGCCGCCGCTCCAGCGATTCGTGCAGCTCGGCCTCGCGAATGCGCACTGCCTTGCGGAAGATCTCGGCCAGGGCAACGACCACGCAAGTCGAAAGGAAATTGATGAGCACGCGCGACTGATCGCTCGCCACCTCGAAATCGAACGACCACTGAAACGGCAGGACGACGTACCAAGCCCACAGGAACGACACGATCAGACACACGATGCCCGCGTACAACCGCCCGAACAGCGTTGCGATCAGCACCATCGGGTAGACCAGAGCGAAAGGCCCCGCATTGGGCGCGACCAGATCGATACCCGACCGCAACAGGATCATCGCGACCGCCAGCGCAAGACCGAACAGGACTTGCGCGAGCAGCGGAGGGAACGCCTGCGGCAGGAAATTGGCCGCGTCGACCGCGGTCAGCTTGTGGTTGGGCAAACAGGTTCCTTTTCGCGCGCCTAACCCACCAGATTCGACGCCGTTGGTGTTTGCGCGACTCTAGCAGCGAAATCTGCCGCGCGCGATTGCCCAATGTTAGTTTTGTCTAATTGGTCATGCGGCCAGCAGATCGGCCACCGGCGGAGCATCCTCTAGGAACGCGATCAGCCCGCGTTCCTCGCGCGTCAGCCATTTGGTCGAGCGCGGCAGGATCAGCCCTTCGCGCCATTCGCCCTGCCGGTCCATCAGATCGAACACCGCCGGATGGATATAGCTCTTGCGGGTGATGGCGGGCGTGTTGCCGAGCTTTTCCGACACTTGCTGGGTCACCGCCTTGATGGTGAGATCGTCCTTCGCGCCCGCCAGCAGCGCGAAGGCCATCACGCTCGCGTGCCAGGTGCGAAAGTTCTTGGCGGTGAAATCCTTGCCCATCGTCTCGCGCAGATAGGCGTTGACGTGGCTGGAGGTGACGTCGCGCACAACCTGCGCACCATCGCCGCCGTCATCGACGAAGGAGAACAGGTCCTGCCCGTCGAGATCCTGCATCTGCCGCACGATCTTGGCCAGATGCGGGTCGGTCAGCTCCAGATCGCGCTCCTTGCCCGATTTCGCGCGGAAGCGGAACCGCAGCGTCTTGCCGCGCACGGTGACGTGATGGCTCTTGATCGTGGTCGCGCCGTAGCTGCCGTTGGAGCGCGCATAGGTATCGTTCCCGACGCGGATCGCACCCAGATCGAGCAGGCGCACCACTCCGGCGAGCGCGCGCGGCAGGCGCATGTCGCCTTGCGTCAGGTCCTCCACCACCCGCTTTCTCAGCAGTGGGAGGCGGTTGCCGAAGGCGAGGCAGCGATCGAACTTCTCCCCTTCGCGGGTGGCGCGAAAATCGGGGTGATAACGGTATTGCTTGCGGCCTTTGGCATCGTACCCGGTGGCGAGGATATGACCATTGGGCGCGGGGCAGAACCAGCAGTCCGAATAGGCGGGCGGCAGCGCAATGGCATTCAGCCGCCGGCGTTCCTGCGCGTCGCGGATCAGCTCCCCGTCGGGATCGTAATAGGCCCACCCACGCCCCGCCCCCTTGCGGGTGATCCCCGGCAGGCTGTCGTCGACGAAAATGAGCTTTTCCATGAGGTTGCGTCCGCAGTTGGGTACTGCTGAGACGACTCCCACGTGGCACGGCGGTTCCCGCTATTCGCCGGTTCGCCCCGCGCCGGGCACTGCGTCGATAGGATTCTTTTCGTACCCGGCAGATCATCTTGCGCGCCGAAATCACCCGCGGCGGTTGCGACCGGGCGGCGCGAGGCCCAACTTGCCGCCATCAAGGATCGCCCAATCTCCCGAAAAAGGAACCGCCGCATGAGCGAATATGTGCCCCCGAAAGTCTGGACCAACGACACCGAAAACGGCGGCCGCTTCGCCAGCATCAACCGCCCGACCGCAGGCGCGCGCGAGGACAAGGTGCTGCCTGCGGGCGAAAACCCGTTCCAGCTCCACTCGCTCGCCACGCCCAACGGCGTGAAGGCGACCATTATGCTCGAGGAATTGCTCGAGGCGGGGCACCCCGCCGAATACGACGCCTACACGATCAATATCGGCGAGGGCGATCAGTTCACCAGTGGCTTCGTCGCGATCAACCCCAATTCGAAGATCCCCGCGCTGGTCGACCGTACGGGCGAGGCACCGATCCGCGTGTTCGAAAGCGGCGCGATCCTGCTGCATCTGGCGGAGAAATTCGACGCCTTTCAGTTGAGCGGCGCGGGCCGCGCGGAAATGCTCAGCTGGCTGTTCTGGCAGATCGGCAGCGCGCCCTTCATCGGCGGCGGGTTCGGCCACTTCTACGCCTACGCTCCGGAGAAATACGAATACCCGATCAACCGCTATGCCATGGAGACCAAGCGGCTGTTCAGCGTCGCCGACCAGCGGCTGGGCGAGACGCGCTTCCTTGCAGGCGACGAATACACCATCGCCGATATCGCCGCCTTCCCCTGGCTCGCACCCTTTGTCGAAGGGATCATCTACAACGACGCAACGACCTTCCTCTCGATCCACGAGTACGAGAACGTCGCGCGCTGGGTAGACGAAATTGCCAGCCGCCCTGCGGTGCGGCGCGGACGGATCGTCAATAAGACCTGGGGCGACGAGGCCTCGCAGCTGCGCGAACGCCACTCGGCGGCCGATTTCGAGGGCAAGGTGCTGGAACCGAGTAAGCCGGTTTAGGGCCCACTGCTATCCCATAAAAACCGTTCGTGCTGAGCTTGTCGAAGCACTGCCTTTCTCGAAGGAAAGTGCAGCCCTTCGACAGGCTCAGGGCGAACGGGGTCATTTGTGTAGAGTAAGCCGCTCCGCCAGCCGCGCCATGAACGCGGCGCCCTTTGCCAGCTGTTCCAGCGCGATCCACTCGTCGGGCTGGTGCGCCTGTTCGATCGAGCCGGGGCCGCAGATCACGGTGGGGAAGCCCGCCGCCTGGAACAGCCCACCCTCGGCAGCGAAGGCTACCTGACCTGGCGGCATATTTTCTCCGGTCAGCGCGCGGACGAAGGCCACCGCATCCTCGCTGCCCTGCGGAGTCATCGGCGGGGTGCTGGCGTGCTGTTCGATCCAAACGCCAGCATCGGCGAACTTGCGCTTGAGCTGGGCATCCAGCGCGGCGCATTTGTCCTTGAACGGAGCAAGGATCGCCTCGGCATCCTCGCCCGGCGGGCACCGCAGGTCGAACTGGAACCGCGCATGGCCAGCAAGAATGTTCGACGCAGTGCCGCCCTCCATCACCCCGATGGTCAGCGTCGCCTGCGGTGGCACGAATCCGTTGGCCGTGTCGGCCCGTGCGCGCAGTTCCTCGGCCAGCGCCAAAAGATCGTGCATCAGTTCGACCGCCACCGCGTTGGCCGAAATTCCGTGGTCGACCAGCGAGCTGTGCGCCGCGTGCCCGCGCACCGTGACCTCGTGCACCGCGATGCCCTTGTGCCCGGTGATGATGCCCATCAGGCTCGGCTCGCCCACGATGGCGAGACGCGGGGCGGCAATCGTCTCCGCCATCCGCGCGATCATCGATGGCGCGCCCTGGCAGCCGACCTCCTCGTCGTAGCTGAGCGCCAGATGCACCGGCAGCTTGCCCGCGACGAAGCGCGGCACGAAGGCGAGCGCGAGCGCGATGAAGCCCTTCATGTCCGCCACCCCGCGCCCGAACAGCTTGCCGCCGTCTTGCCGCACGGTCCACGGGTCGCTCGACCAGTCCTGCCCGTCGACCGGCACCACGTCGGTATGGCCCGACAGGATCACGCCACCTTCAACCGATGGCCCGCAGGTCGCGAACAGATTGGCTTTCTCGCCGCTTTCGTTCGGCACCCGCTGCGAGGCGACGCCGTGGCGCGCGAGATACTCCTCCACCCATTCGATCAGCGCGAGATTGCTGTGCCGAGAGGTGGTGTCGAACCCGATCAGCGTGTCGAGAATCTGGCGGGCGGTGGCGAGGTCGGTCATCGCAAGCGGTCTAGCGCGGCGGTGACTCGATGCCACCCCTTCACATTGAGGCACGCGCCGCTATAGGGGCGGTCCTGCCAGCGATGGGGTGTAGCCAAGTGGTAAGGCACCGGTTTTTGGTACCGGCATTCGCAGGTTCGATCCCTGCCACCCCAGCCAGGCTTTCCAAATAGCGCAACCACGGCTCCGGCCCTTCGCGAGCGCGTGGCGCTGCGCGGACGGGGCTACTGCGGGAAACGGCAAGCTGCTAGGTGCGTTGAGCACATCGGGAGGGGCCGGGGCAGCCACGCAATGATCGATTTTGAGCCGAATCCAGTCACCGGCGAGCAGCGATGATGGCTATCGGTTTCGCGATCGATGGCACGCTCGCGTGGGTCTGGGCCAACATCCTGGCGATCGTCGGCTGGATCATCGCCATGATCGCCTTCGTGGTCGTGCCCTTCCGCCGCCCGCCTGCAAAGGCGCGCAACTGGCTGCTGATCTTCTTCGCGCTGCCGTGGGTCGCCCTGCCGATCTACTGGGTGATCGGACGCCCGCAATACGCCAAGCAGCGCCAGAAACGGGTCGCCGAGCTGCCTCGCATTCTGGACCGTGTGATCCGGCAAACGGGCATGGACCATCCCGAGTTCTCGCCCGAACTTTGCGAAGACAACCATTCGCTGGCCAGCCTCGCGCACGGGCTGGGCCAGTTTCCCGCGGTGATCAGCAACGGGATCGAGCCTCTGGGCGATTATCACGGTACGATCGACCGGATCATCGGCGATATCGACGCGGCACGGCACCACGTCAGCGTCGAGTTCTACATTTTCAAGAACGACGGCGTCGGCAAACGCCTGATGGCCGCGCTCGAAAGGGCGAGCGCGCGCGGGGTGACCTGCCGGGTGCTGCTCGATGCGCTCGGCTCCTACGGCGCGGTCGCGTCGATCAAGCGGCGGCTGGAGACGGCGGGGATCGAAGTGCACGACATCCTCCCGCTGCGCCGGCGCCTGTCCAGCTCGCGCGTCGACCTGCGCAATCACCGCAAGATCGTGGTGGTCGATGCGCGCGTGGGCTATACCGGTTCGCAGAACATGTGGGCCCCTGCCGAGCACGGCCGCAATGCCAACCGCGAGCTGATGGTCCGCGTGACCGGGCCGATCGTCGCCCAGTTGCAGGCGATTTTCGTGTGCGACTGGTATCTCGAAACGCTCGAGGATCTCGACGACGCGGCCATGTTCCCCCCGTGCGAAACCGGCCCCGGGCTGGGAGCGCAGATGATCGCCACCGGGCCGGACAATCCGGTGGGCGGGCTCGACCTGATCATCACGCAGGCGATGTACAACGCGAGCGAGGATATCGTGATCGTCACCCCCTATTTCGTGCCGACCGACGCGCTATTGACGGCGATCCGCGGCGCGGTGCTGCGCGGGGTGACGGTGCGGCTGATCACGGGGGCGAAGTGCGACCAGCGTCTCCCCGGTCTGGCGCAGCGCAGCTATTACCAGGAACTGCTGTCGATCGGCGTGCAGATATACCTGTATGCGCCGGAATTCCTGCACGCCAAGCATTGCCGCGTGGATTACGAGGTCTCGATCCTGGGGTCGAGCAACATGGATTTCCGATCGTTCGAACTCAATGCGGAGATCGACCTGCTGTGCTACGACGCCGCGCTGGCAAAGGATCTGGAACTGGTCGAGAAGCGCTATCTCGAGCAATCGACGCGCGTTTGCGCCGACGACTGGAAGAACCGCCCGCTGACGAAGAAAGTGCTGGAGAACACGGCGCGCATGATGAGCGAGCTGATCTGAACCGATGAACCGCGCCGCCTCCGACCCCACCTTCAAGCTCGCCAGCTACAATATTCACAAGGCGGTCGGCATCGATCGGCGACGCGATCCGCTGCGCATCCTGAACGTGCTGAGCGAAGTCGATGCGGATATCGTGATCCTGCAGGAGGCGGATCGCCGCTTCGGCATGCGCGAGCGTACGCTGCCCGATATCCTCGTCGAACAGCATACCGACTACGTGCCGGTGCCGTTCGATGTGCAGAACGATTCGATGGGCTGGCACGGCAACACGATCATGGTCCGGCGCGACATCGCCGTTCTCGAGCACGACGTATTGCACATCCCCTATCTGGAGCCGCGCGGCGTCGTCACCGCGAGCGTGCGGCTGCCCGCCGGGCCCGAGCTCACCGTGTTCGGAATGCATCTCGACCTGTCGGGCCTGTGGCGCATGCGCCAGGCGCGCGCGATATCGGCACTGGCGCGCGCGGCGCAGAAACAGCGGCCCACGCTGCTGGCGGGCGATCTCAATGAATGGCGCGCGAATGGCGGCTGCCTCAAGGAATTCGCGCGGCACTTCACGCTGCTCGACTGCGGGCGCAGCTTCCACAGCCAGCGTCCGCTCGGGCGGCTCGACCGGATCATGCACGGGTCCCCGCTCGAAGCCATCGAGACAGGTGTGCACCGAAGCCCGCTGGCCGCGATCGCATCGGACCACTTGCCGGTGTGGGCCACTTTCCGCGTGCCGGGTTAGACCGCGCGCGCCGTGTAAGGCACGCAGCATGTCCACAGGCTTTGCGCAGGCGAAGGGCAAGCGCTTCTATGCCCCGGCTCGATCTGGCATGGCCGCCGCCATGACCGCCCAAACGCGCACCTCCGACCCGACCATTGCGGACCCTTCGCAGCTGCTCGACAAGCTGCACGAAGTCTTCGGCTTCCGCTCATTTCGCGGCGTGCAGGCCCAAGTGGTGGACCGGGTGATGGCGGGCCAGTCGACACTCGCGGTGATGCCCACGGGCGCAGGCAAGTCGCTGACCTACCAGCTGCCCGCGACGATGCTGGACGGCACATGCGTGGTCATCAGCCCGCTCATCGCGCTGATGCACGACCAGCTGCGCAGCGCGAGCGCCAACGGCATCCGCGCCGCCACGCTGACCAGCGCGGACGAGAACCGGGCAGAAACGGTCCAGCGGCTGCGCGCGGGCGAGCTCGACCTGCTGTACGTCGCGCCCGAACGTGCGAGCCAGAGCCATTTCCGCGACCTTCTCGCGCAGTGCTGCATATCCCTGTTCGCGATCGACGAGGCGCATTGCGTCTCCGAATGGGGGCACGATTTCCGCCCGGACTACCGACTGCTGCGCCCTCTGATGGACCAGTTCGCGGATGTCCCCCGCCTCGCGCTGACCGCGACGGCGGACACGCACACGCGGTCGGACATCCTGACCCAGCTCGGCATCGCGCCCGAAGGTTTGATCGTCGCCGGGTTCGACCGGCCCAACATCCGCTACACCATTCGTCCGCGCGATTCGCTGACGCAGCAGTTGCGGCGGTTGCTTGCCGAGAACCCCGGCCCCGGGATCGTCTACGCGCAGACCCGCGCCGCGACCGAACGGCTGGCGGAATCGCTGGCGGACGGGACGCGCGAAGTGCGCTGCTACCACGCAGGCCTGCCGCCCGAAGTACGCGCCGCAAACCAGGCGGCGTTCGTCGCGAGCGAGAACATGGTGATCTGCGCCACGGTCGCCTTTGGCATGGGGATCGACAAGCCCGACGTTCGCTTCGTCGCGCATGCCGGGCTGCCGAAATCGATCGAGTCCTATTACCAGGAAACCGGCCGCGCAGGGCGCGATGGCGATCCGGCGGCGGCGCACCTGTTCTGGGGGGCGGACGATTTCGCGCGGGCGCGGATGCGGATCGGCGAGGTGGGCGAGGCGCGCCAGCAGGGCGAGCGCGCGCGACTTGCGGCACTGGGCGCGCTGGTCGAGACTGCAGGCTGCCGCCGCGCGATCCTGCTGCGGCATTTCGGCGAGAACCCGCCCGAAACCTGCGGCAATTGCGACAACTGCCTCGATCCGCCCAAGGCGGTCGACGCGACGGTGGTCGCGCAGAAATATCTCTCCGCCGTGGCGCGCACGCGGCAGATGTACGGCGCGGGCTATGTCGAGAGCATCCTCATCGGCCAGTCGAGCGAACGCAGCCAATCGCAGGGGCACGACCAGCTGTCTGTGTTCGGGATCGTCGAGGGGGAGGAAGCCGCGCTGCTGAAGCCCGTCCACCGCGCGCTGCTGGTGCGCGGGGCCTTGCTGCCGACCGAGCACGGCGGGCTGATGCTGGGCCCGGAGGCGCGCGGTTTCCTGAAAGGTGAGGAGCCGCTCGATCTGGTCATCCCCCCCAAACGCCTCGGCGGGAAAGGCCGCAACCGTGGCGGAGCGAGCCAGGAACTCAACCCCGTGGGCGATCCGCTGTTCGACGCGCTGCGCGCATTGCGACGCGATCTGGCGAAGGAAAACCAGGTGCCGCCCTACGTCATCTTCCACGATTCGGTGCTGCGCGACATGGCTGGATTGCGCCCGCAGACCCGCGCGCTGCTGGGCGAATTGCCGGGCATCGGGGCGAAGAAGCTGGACGCCTATGGGGACGCGTTTCTGGAGGTGATCCGCCAGTTCGAGCGGTAGGCGCGGCGCATCCCGCAGCTTTCGCGATTCAGATCATTGGGGCCGGGCGACAGTGCTGCTATGGGCCCGCGATGCTTACGATCGACGGTATCACTGTCCGGCTTGGCGGCCGGCCCATTCTGGAACGCGCCAGCGCGACGATTCCGCAAGGCGCGCGGGTCGGGCTGATCGGCCGCAACGGGGCGGGCAAGTCGACTCTGATGAAGACGCTGATCGGCGAGATCGAGCCCGACGATGGTTCGATCGGCAAGCCCTCGAAGGCGCGCATCGGCTATATCGCGCAGGAAGCGCCCGACGGCGCGATCACGCCCGAACAGGCCGTGCTCGCCGCCGATGTCGAGCGCGCCAGCCTGCTCGAAGAATCAGAAACCTGCACCGATGTCGACCGGCTGGGCGAAGTGCACGAGCGGCTGTTGGCGATCGACGCCTACACCGCACCTGCGCGCGCGGCGAAAATCCTCAGCGGGCTGGGCTTCGACGAGGAAATGCAGCACCGCCCGCTCTCCAGTTTCTCGGGCGGGTGGAAGATGCGCGTCGCGCTGGGTGCGCTGCTGTTTTCCGAACCCGACATCCTGCTGCTCGACGAGCCGTCCAACCACCTCGATCTCGAAGCGACGCTGTGGCTGGAGAACTTCCTCAAGTCCTATCCCGCAACGCTGCTGGTGATCAGCCACGAGCGCGACCTGCTGAACAATGTGGTCGACCACATCCTGCACCTGCAGGGCGGCCAGCTGACGATCTATACCGGCGGCTACGACGCGTTCGAGAAGCAGCGTACCGAGCGCGCGGCGCAGCTCGAATCGGCCAGGGCCGCGCAGGATGCGCAGCGCGCGCGCCTGCAGGACTATGTCGCGCGCAACAGCGCCCGCGCCTCCACCGCCAAGCAGGCGCAGGCGCGTGCTAAGATGCTCGCCAAGATGCAGCCGATCGCCGCGCTGATGGAAGACCCCTCGCTCAGTTTCGAGTTCCCCTCGCCCGGCGAATTGCGCTCTCCGATGATCACGCTCGACGGGGCGGCGGTCGCCTATGGCGAGGCACCGCCGATCCTCAAGCGGCTCAATATGCGGATCGACGCGGACGACCGGATCGCGCTGCTGGGCCGCAACGGCAACGGCAAGACCACGCTCGCGCGCCTGCTGTCCTCGCAGCTCGACCCGGTCGAGGGAGCGATGAACGCGCCCGGCAAGCTCAAGGTCGGCTATTTCACGCAGTATCAGGTGGAAGAACTCGCCAGCGAAGAAACGCCGCTGGAGCTGATGACGCGCGCGATGGAAGGCAAGACACCCGCTGCCGTGCGCGCACAGCTGGGCCGGTTCGGCTTCTCCGGACCGCGCGCGACGCAGAAGGTGGAGAAGCTTTCCGGCGGGGAGCGTGCGCGGCTGGCGCTGGCGCTGATCACCCGCGATGCGCCGCACCTTCTGATCCTCGACGAGCCGACCAACCACCTCGACGTCGATGCGCGCGAGGCGCTGGTGCAGGCGCTCAACGACTATTCGGGCGCCGTCATCCTGATCAGCCACGATCGCCACATGGTCGAGCTGACGGCGGACCGGCTGATGCTGGTCGATGGCGGCACGGCCAAGGAATATTCGGGCAGCATGGACGATTACATCGACTTCGTGATGGGTCGTAACCAGCCCAAGAAACCATCCTGCTCGGGCACGGCAAAACCTGCCCCGGCCAACCCGGCAAAGGCCAAGGCCAAGGCCCGCTTCATCAAGTCCGAACTGGCCACGGCGGAGAAGGCGATTGCTAGGTTGCAGACGAGCCTGTCCGAAATCGATCAGGCGATGTGCGATCCTGCCTCGGCGCCCCCGCGCCTTGCCGGGGTTGCGATGGACGATCTGCTGATCCAGCGCGCAGAGGTGAGCGACAGGCTGGCCGATGCGGAGGCGGAGTGGCTGGCGCTGGGCGAACAGCTCGAAGCGCTCGAATTCGCCTAGCTGTTCGGCGTCGTCCCGATTTCCTGCGACTGCGGATTGTTGGGCACCAGCACCAGCGTGCCCTGCTCGACCCGCCACTGCGCGAGGCGGCTGAGCAGATTCATGCCGACCACGTTGGTCTCGCCGATATTGGGCGCGATCACCGCGTCGAGGCCGAAGGCCGCGACATTGCCGAAGCGCAGCTCGTCCACGGTGGTGCTGGGCACGGTGATCGTGCCGTTGGCGGTGGTCATCGTCACCGGCAGACGGTCGCGCCGCTGTTCCAGCCCGGCGCGCTGGGCGGTGTCGGCGGAAATCGCAGTCAGCGTCGCCCCGGTATCGACCAGGAAGCGCGCGGGCACGCCGTTGACCTCCGCATTGAGCCAGTAGTGCCCGTCGGGCGCCAGCTCGACGCGCGTTTCGCCGCCGACCACGCTCTGTTCGGGCAGGCCGACTTCGGACATCGCGACATCGAAGCGCGGGTCGAGCCGGGCGAGTTGCAGCACGATCAGCACCAGCACCCCGCACAGCACCAGCGTGCTGCCCGTGCTCATCAGCCGGCCGACGAATATCTCGCGCCGCGCCAGCGCCGCGCCCAGCCAGCCGAGCAGCATCGCGGCCACGGCAATGATCAGCAACCCGGATTGCGGGATACTGCCGATCGTCGCGGCGAGCTGGTCGAACACGGGCTTGATGTCCATCGCTCTCTTATAGGGGCTGGTGGAGGACTATTCCATGAATGGGATTGCGTAGAGCTTCCGGTTCAGATCGTCATTGCGAGCGTAGCGAAGCAATCCAGAGCTGCGAAGCACCTTCGCTGGATTGCCGCGGGGCTCCGCCCCTCGCAATGACGGAAGAAATCACGGTGCACTGCGCGGCACGCTTGCTTCGGCGAGGACGACGCTGAAGCGTTCCTCGCTGTCGAGCCAGCGGCCGATCGGGGTCCACTCACCCGCGAGCAGCTGCTTGTCGGCACTGCGGCGGTCGAACTTGTGGCTGTTTTCGGTATGGATCGTCTCGCCTTCGACCATCGCGAATTCCTCGCCTGCGATCTCGAAGACGATGTCCTCGGTGGCGACCAGGTGCATCTCGACCCGGGCGAAAGCATCGTTCCAGCGCGCCTCGTGCCTGAGCCTGTCGATCGGGATCGTCCCACCTAGCTCGCGGTTGATCCGCCGCGCGAGGTTCAAATTGAACTGCGCCGTCACCCCGCCCCCATCGTCGTATGCCGCCTCTAGCACGGCGGTATCCTTGATCAGGTCCATGCCCACCAGCAGCATCGAGCCCTCGCCCAAAGTCTCGCGCATGGTTCGCAGTAGGTCGGTCGCCGTGCGCGCGACCATGTTGCCGATGGTGCCGCCGGGGAAGAAGCCGAGCTTGGGCATGTCGGCCACCTCGTCAGGCAGCTCCACCCGGCGCATGAAATCGGCCTCCACCGGGAAGACCGGCAGGCCGGGGAACTTGGCCGAGAGATCGGCGGCGGCGGCACGCAGGAAATCGCCCGCGATATCCAGCGGCACATAGGCTGCCGGGTCGATCGCGCTCAGCAGCGCAGGCGTCTTGACCGAAGAGCCGCTGCCGAATTCGACCACCGCACGACCCGGCCCGATCGCCTCGGCAAACTCGGCGCCGCGTGTCTTGAGAATCTCGGTCTCGGCGCGCGCGGGGTAATATTCGGGGATCTGGGTGATATCCTCGTACAGCTGCGATCCGGCATCGTCGTACAGCCAGCGCGCGGGGATTGCCTTTTGCCCCTCGCGCATTCCCGCCAGCACGTCGGCACGAAACGCGCGATCGACGCCCTGCTCGTCACGGTCGACGAGCTTGAGCCCGGTCTTGTCGGTCATCAGATATCCTTCGCGAGCCGCAGCCCGGTGAACTGCCAGCGCTGGTGCGGGTAGAAGAAGTTGCGGTACGACGCGCGCGAATGGCCACGCGCGGTCGCGCAGCTTGCGCCTTTCAAGACGAACTGCCCGCTCATGAACTTGCCGTTGTACTCGCCCACCGCACCGGCGGCAGGCTCGAAACGCGGATACGGCAGGTAGGCGCTGCGGGTGAACTGCCAGCAATCGCCGAACAGCCCTGCGCTGCCCGACGGCTGGACGGGACCTGCTTCGTCGAGCTGGTTGCCCGCAGCAGGATCGTGCGCAGGAGCTCCGTCTGCATGCTGGCCACGCGCGACAGCTTCCCACTCGAACTCGGTCGGCAGGCGGTGCCCCGCCCATGAGGCGAAGGCATCGGCCTCGTAATAGGAAATGTGCGTAACGGGCGCGTTGGGGTCGCGCGGCTGCCATCCGGCGAGCGTGAAATGCTCGGAGCCATGATCTCCGTCGCGCCAGTAGAGCGGTGCACCGATGCGATTGTCCTGCACCCACGCCCATCCGTCGGAGAGCCACAGCGCGGCATTCTCGTAGCCGCCGTCGGCGATGAAGGTGTCCCACTCGGAATTGGTGACGAGGCTGTCGGCGAGCGCGAAGGGTTCGAGCAGCACGCGGTGGCGCGGGCCTTCGCAGTCGAAGGCGAAGCCCTCTCCCTCATGGCCCACCGCCGCGATCCCGCCGGGGTGGTGGGTCCAGCCGCGTTCGCGCGCCTGCGCTTCGGGCAGCGACGCGTCGAACATCGCCACCCCAAGCGGGTTCTGGAACAGCGCGTGCTTGATGTCGGTCAGCAGCAGTTCCTGGTGCTGCTGTTCATGCGCGACGCCCAGCTCGATGAGGGGCGCGAGCGCGGGATTGCCCAGCAAGTCGCCCATCGCCTCTGTCACATGCGCGCGCCAGCCGAGCACTTCTTCGACGCTGGGGCGCGACAGCATCCCGCGCGAAAAGCGCCCGATCCGCTCGCCTTCGGCCTCGTAATAGGAATTGAACAGGAACGGCCAGCGCTCGTCGTGAAGACGGTAGCCGGGCACATGGTCGCGTAGCAGGAAGGTTTCCCAGAACCATGTCGTGTGCGCCAGATGCCATTTGGCGGGCGAGGCGTCTTCCATCGACTGGATGGTGGCGTCGCTCTCGCTCAGCGGCGCGGCGAGCGCCTCGGTCAGCGCGCGCGTGGTATGGAAGCGCTCTTCGAGCGGGCTTTGCTCCGCCTGTGTCCGGAGTTTTGTCGAAGCCACGGATTCTCTCCCACCTGGCGAGCAATCCTGTCCCACCCTAGAGACAGGAATGCAGCAGGGGAAACCCCGTTTCCGGAATTATCCTTTGTGTGGTCCAAAGCAGGTGGTGGGAGGCCATTTCGGGGAGGTCCGTCAGCCCGCTCGGTCCGTTTGGGTGCGGACCGCCCACCGACCGGAGAAGACTACGCCGCCGCAGCCGCGCGATCGACCTGCGGCTGGAGCATTTCCGCGATCGCGAAAGCCAGTTCGAGCGCCTGCGCCGCGTTCAAACGCGGGTCGCAGTGCGTGTGGTAGCGGCTCGAAAGCTCGGCATCGGTGATCGCCACCGCACCGCCGACGCACTCGGTCACGTTCTGGCCGGTCATCTCCAGATGCACCCCGCCCAGATGGCTGCCCTCGGCGCGGTGGACCGCGAACACGCTCGCCAGTTCGCCCTTGATCCGGTCGAAGGGACGCGTCTTGTAGCCGCTTTCGGACTTGACCACGTTGCCGTGCATCGGATCGCTCGACCACACGACCGGATGCCCTTCGCGCCGCACCGCGCGAATGAGCGCGGGCAGGTGCCTTTCGACGATGTCATGGCCGTAGCGGGTAATCAGCACGATCCGCCCGCTCTCGCGGTTGGGATTCAGCGTATCGAGCAGCCCCAGCAGCACGTCGGGATCGAGGCTCGGCCCGCACTTCACGCCGATCGGGTTACGGATGCCGCGCGCGAATTCGATATGCGCGCTGCCTTCGAAGCGGGTCCGGTCGCCGATCCAGATCATGTGCGCGCTGGTATCGTACCAGTCGCCGCTCGCCGGGTCGCGCCGCGTCAGCGCCTGCTCGTAGGGGAGAAGCAGCGCCTCGTGGCTGGTGTAGAAATTGGTGCCCTGCAATTGCGGCAGTTCGGACGGGTCGATGCCGCAGGCGGCCATGAAGTCGAGCGCTTCGGTGATCCGGTCGGCCATCGACAGGAACTTCTCCGACCACGGGCTGCGGCCCATGAAGTCGAGCGTCCAGTCGTGCACCTGCCGCAGGTTCGCATACCCGCCACCGGCATAGGCGCGCAGGAGGTTGAGCGTGGAGGACGCCTGGAAATAGGCGCGCACCATGCGCTGCGGGTCGTTGCGACGCGATTCGGGGGTGAAGTCGATGCCGTTCACATTGTCGCCGAAATAGCTCGGCAGCGTCAGGTCGCGCCCCTCTGAATCTTTTTGGGTTTCCGTATCGCTCGAACGCGGCTTGGCGAACTGGCCCGCCATGCGGCCGACCTTCACCACCGGCAGCGATCCGGCATAGGTCAGCACCACCGCCATCTGCAGGATGACGCGGAAGGTATCGCGGATCGTGTCGGGCGCGAATTCGGCGAAGCTTTCCGCGCAATCGCCGCCCTGCAACAGGAATGCCTTGCCCGCCTCGACCCGGGCAAGCTCGCCCTTCAACGCATCGGATTCGCCTGCGAAGACCAGCGGCGGGCATGCGCCCAGTTCCGCCTCCGCCTTGGCCAGCGCATCGGCATCTTCGTAGGCCGGCAGGTGCTTCGCCTCGAACTTCGTCCAGCTATCGGGGCTCCAGGTGGAGGCCATCGGTCTCGCTCTTTTCCGCTATTTGTGTTCGCTAATGCGAAAAGAGTGGCGACTCGCCACGGCACACGCAAGCAGATTTGTTCGCGAAGTGTGTCCCATTCCCTGCGGGGGCGAACGATTCTCCGCCCGCCGCCGGGATGCTTCAGGGGACCTGCGTTCCCTCGGGCACGATAGCGATTTCGAGCGGCTTGCGGCTGGCGAGGTACTTTGCCGCCAGCTGCTTGATCCGCTCGGGCGTGGCGACCGAGTAGTCTTCCACCAGCGAGGCCATCGACTTCAGCAGCGTGGGATCGCGGCTGGTCCCCCGCAGCTGCCACATCCAGAAACCGTTGCCGGTCGACGCGCGCAGGATCGTCTGGCGCAGCGGTTCGGTGACGCGGGCGAGTTCATCCTCGGTCGGCCCGTTCGTCGCCAGATCGGCGACGATCTTTTCCGAAGCGTCGTAGAATGCGGTCACATCGCCCGGGCGAAGCTGCGCGAGTGCAATGAAGGTGCCGCCGCCGACATCGTCGACCGGCCAGTCGACACGCGTCTGCGGGGCGTAGCTGGCCCCGGCCCTCTCGCGCATCTCGTCGAACAGCCGGTTCATGAAAATCTGGCTGAGGATTTCGAGCTGGCGGCTTTCCGATATCTCCGCCGGGCCGCTGCCCACGGGCCACGCGAGCACCACGGCGCCCTGGTTGGCATCGCCGCGGTGGTACTCCACCTCACGCCCATCCGCCTCGGGCGCGGCGGGGCGCGGGCCGAAGGTGGCCGGGTCGACGGGCTCGCGCGGCGGGAGCGCGCCGATGGTCTTTTCCAGCGATTCGATCGCCGCGTCGCGTTCGAAGTCGCCGAAGATCATCACCTCGATCTCGCCCTGTTTGAGCAGCGGCTCCCACACCTTGCGGAAACCCTCTGCACTGGTGTTCTCGACCATTTCGGGCGTCGGGGTCCCGAAGCGCGGATCGCCGTTGCGGATCAGGCTTTCGAGATCGCGGTTGAGCAGGCCCGCCGGGCTGGTGGCGTAATTGTCGTAGGACAATCGCTCGCCCGCCTTGGCGCGGGCCAGCGGGCGCGCATCCCATTCGGGATAAGCCAGCTTGGCCGCGAACAGATAGAGCTGGTCGGCGAGGTCCGCCTGGCGGGTCTCGGCCGAGAAGGTGAAGGTCGCAAGGTCGACGCCGAAGTCGAAGCCCAGCTTGCGCCCGGTGGCCAGCCGGTCGATGTCTTCCTGATCGAGACCGGCGAAACCCGAACTGATGAGCGCCGATTCACCCAGCGTGATGTAGGGCGCATCCTTGGTGTCGAACGCCCGCAGGCCTGCGCCGAAATGCACGTTGACCGCGACCCGGCCGGGTTCGGCGTCATTGGGCCACAGCAGCGCGGTGGCCCCGTTGGACAGCTCGATCCGCTCGATCCCGAGAATGCCCAGCGGCCCGTCGGCGACGACCGTGCCCGGCGTGCCGATCTTCGGCAGCTGCGCGAAGTCGATCGTCTTGGCCTCGATCCGTGCGGAACCATCCGCTTCGACCGGGGCCTGCAAGGCCGCGCGCAATTCCTCGGCGCTCGCTTCACCCTGCTGTGGGGTGACGTAGAAACCGCGGATCACGTCGCCTTCGAACAGCGCCCTGGTGCGCGCGAGGATGGCCTCGGGCGTGACGCGATCCCGCATTCCGCGGAATATGTCGAGCACCGTCTGCGGCGAGGCGACGGTTTCGCGAATGTCGACCGCGTTGATCAGGGTATCGGCCAGATTGGAGCCTGCCTCGACCTCGGCTTCCTCCACCCCGGCGACGAAGGCGACGTCGTATTCGGAAATCTCGCGCTGCAGCTCTTCTTCGGTTGGCGGGTTGGTGGTGGCATCGGCGATCACCGCGCGCACATCGGCCAGCGCCGCCTGCCAGTCCTCGGTCAGCGGAGCGAAGCTGACGAAGGTCGCATCGGTGCTGCGGCTGACGTCCTCCTGCTGCACCTGCGCGTAGAGGTAATCGCCACCGCCGCGCGCGCGCGCTTCGAGCCGCCGGTTGATCAGCGACTGCGCGAGCGCGTCCATCAGCAGGCCTTCGTTATAGGTGATCGTGTCCTGCACCGGCTCCCACTTGCGCATCACCGAATAGGTGAGCGATCGCGGCAGGTCGGGTTCGACCATCACGGCGGTTTCGCCCACCGGGTTGTCCGCCGCAACGCCTGCGGGCGGGGTCGGGTCGCCGAAGTCGGGTTCTGGCGAGACATCGCCCTCGACGCGCCAGTCACCGAAATATTTCTCGACCAGCCGGGCCAGAACGTACGGATCGGCGTCGCCCGCCACCGCGATCACGGTTTCCTCCGGCCGATACCAGCGCTTGTAGAAGGCCTCGACGTCCTCTGCCGTCGCTGCCTCGAGCGTTTCCTCGGTCCCGATCGGGGGCCGCTTGGCGAGCATCTGGTCGTGGAAGAACAGGTCCCTGCTCTCGTTCGCGACGCGTTCGTTCGGGCCGCCGCGTTCGCGCTTCTCGGCCAGCACGATCGGCACCTCGGTGCGCACGTTGACCTCGTTGATGACCGGCGCCTCGATCATGCCCGAAAGCAGCTTGAACGCTTCGTCGAGCTTGGCCGGGTCGGCTTCGGGCAGGTCCAGCTGGAACACGGTCTGCGTCGCGCTGGTCACCGCGTTGGTGTCGTTACCGAAGGTCGCGCCGAGCCGCTGCCAGGTCGGGATCGTCTCGCCCACGCCGAGGTAGCGCGACTGACGGAACAGCAGGTGTTCGAGCAGGTGGGCGTAGCCACGCTCGGAATCACTTTCGTACAGCGAACCTGTGTCGATGCGGATGCGGATCGATACCTGATCGGGCGGCACGCCGTTCTCGCGGGTGGCGTAGCGCAGCCCATTGTCGAGCACGCCGAAACGCCACTGGCGATCCACCGGGATATTGCTTCCCTCGTACAGCCACGGCGTCTCGCTGGTCGGCTGGATCGAGGCCGGCGGGCCCGGATTGGCGGGCGCGGAGGCGGAGTGCTGCTGTTCGGGCACAGGATCTGCAACCGGCTGCGGCGCTTCCTGCTGCGGTTCGGGCGGGAGCGTGGCGGCCCTGTCCGGCCCGAAGATCGCGCAAGCCCCGAGGAAGAACGGCAGCAGGAGGGCAAGGAAACGCGGCGCGCGGGAAGCTGGGTGCATGAATCGAGCCTATAGAGGGCGGAGAAGTGAAGGCCCAGTGAACAAGACCGTTAGCTGGCGACCGGGGATGAAAAAGGCCGGACCGGTCGCTGGCCGATCATGGCAAGGACGAGCGACCGCTTGTGACGTTCCCGCCGGGCCCTTACATGCCCCCGTGCAATGTATATCGAAACCGAAACCACACCGAACCCCGCCACGCTCAAGTTCCTGCCGCAGCGGCACGTCATGCCGCAGGGCACCCGCGATTTCGCCAGCCCGGAAGATGCCGAGGCCAGCCCGCTGGCGCAGGCATTGTTCGATACCGGCGAAGTGACCGGCGTCTTCTTCGGCCACGATTTCATCTCCGTCACCAAGGGCGAAGGCGCGCAGTGGACCGACCTGAAGCCGCAGGTGGTTGCCGTGCTGCTCGACCATTTCGTTTCCGAAGCGCCGCTGTTCCACGGCGGCAGCGCGGCGGGCATCGCCGTTCCGCCCGAGGAAGATACGCTGGTGGTCGAGGCAGACCCTGCGGACGAAGACATCGTCGACCAGATCAAGGAGCTGCTGGAAACCCGCATCCGTCCGGCGGTGGCGGGCGACGGCGGCGACATCGCCTATCGCGGATACAAGGAAGGCATCGTCTACCTGGCGATGCAGGGCGCATGCGACGGCTGCCCCTCATCGACCGCCACGCTCAAGCACGGGATCGAGGGCCTGCTGAAACATTACGTGCCCGAGGTCGTTGAGGTTCGCGCAAGCTGAGCTTGCCCCTCTCCTGATGCCCCAACCCGAAAGAGGCCCGGCCCATGACCAAGCAGTTTCACGGTAACACCCTCTCGCACGAAGCGCTGGAGCAGCTCTTCCTCGAAGCGCGCAGCTATAATGGCTGGCTCGACAAGGATGTGAGCGAAGACCAGATCCGGCGCATCTACGATCTGCTGAAGATGGGGCCGACCTCCGCGAACCAGCAGTCGGCGCGCTTCGTATGGTGCCGTTCGGACGAGGCGAAGGAGAAGCTCGCTTCGCACGCGATGGAAGCGAACAAGAAGAAGATCAAAACCGCGCCCTGGTGCGTCATCATCGGCTACGACATCGATTTTCACGAAGAACTGCCTTGGCTGTTCCCACACACCGACGCGAAGAGCTGGTTCGAAGGCGACGTCGAAGGCCGGATCACGCAGGCCAAGCGCAACTCGGCGTTGCAGGGTGCCTACCTGATGCTCGCCGCGCGCGCGCTGGGGCTCGATTGCGGGCCAATGTCGGGCGTCGATCTCGACAAGGTGACCGAAGACTTCTTCGCCGACCAGCCGCAGTATCGCGCCGACTGGATCTGCTCGATCGGTTACGGCGACAAGGAAACGATCTTCGATCGCAGCCCGCGTCCCGATTTCGACAAATTCAACCGGATCGCCTAAAACCCTGGTCGCCCTTCTTGCGCTTTCGCACTGCAACGTGGAAACGCGGATGCAGTTTATGAACGCGCCGAAGGGGGCAACCGATTACATCTCACCGAACACTCGCGATCGACTGCGCAACTGCGGCCTGTTCGGTCGCGCTGTTTGAGGGCGAGCGGCTGCTTTCGGCTGCGCACGAGGTGCTCGGGCGCGGCCATGCCGAACGGCTGGTGCCGATGATCGCTGACCTGCCTGAAAAAGGCCGCGCCGACACGATCCTCGTGTCGCTCGGCCCGGGCAGCTTCACCGGCATGCGGATCGGCATCGCGACCGCCCGCGCGCTCGGCTTCGCCTGGCAGGCGGAGGTGCTCGGCTATCCAACACTGGCGCTGGTCGCTGCGATGGCGCGCGCAGATAATGCGCAAACTCCGGTGACGGTGTGCATGAACGGGGGGCACGGCGAATGGTTCGTGCAGGATTTCGATGCTGCCGGGATGCCGCAGGCGCAGGTCGCCTCGCTCCCACCGGAAGCGGCGGCAGCGCGCGATTTCCATGCCATCGTCGCGGGCGACCGGGCTGCTGAACTGGTCGGCGATGCGCCCAACGCGGAGCACCGGGCGGTCGCAATCCTGCCCGACGCGCGCGCAACCCCGCTGTTGCCCAAGACGCTGCTCACGCAAGACCTCGCGCCGATCTACGGCCGCGGACCCGACGCGACGCCGTCCGCCATCGCGGAGGCGGCCCGATGATCGACGTCGAACTCGATGCGATCATGCGGATCATGGACAGCGCGTTCGATCCGCAATGGGGCGAGGCGTGGACACGCAACCAGGTATCCTCTGCGCTGATGCTGTCGAACACGCATGCGACGCTGATTGCGGCCGACGGCGAGGACTTGCGCGATCCCACAGAGGCGGAAGGTTTCGCCATCGTGCGCGCAGCGCCGGGCGAAGAGGAAATCCTGCTCATTGCCGTCAATCCGCCGGTCCGCCGCAAGGGACTGGGCGCCAGGCTGATCGCAAGCCTGGCGGCGGATGCGCGGCGGCGCGGCGCGGAGCGGCTTTTCCTTGAAATGCGGGAAAACAATCCCGCTCGCACGCTTTACGAAGCACAGGGCTTCGTTCCGATTGGGCGGCGCAAGAACTACTATTCGCTCGGCGATGGCGCGCGGATGGATGCGATTACATTCGGGCTCGAACTGTCCGCGCAATAGCACTCCTCGCCGGGTCGAAGTATAGTAAAGATGGTTTTTGGCGTTGCATTCGCAAAGTGAATGCGACAGGGAATTTTGCGTATGCCGTCCGATCCCCCCGAGCACAGCATATGTAAAACCCTAGAGGAACTTGATGGAAGACCAAGATATCGAAATGACGCAGACGCTCATCGCGTTCACGTCGAACATCGTAGAAGCCTACGTCGCGAACAATAGCGCCGAACTCGACGAAATCCCCGGGCTGATCAACAACGTCTATTCGGCCCTCGCGAATCTTTCCGCCGGTGCGCCGCAGGAAGAAGAACGCCCCGAACCGGCCGTGTCGGTCCGCGCCTCGGTGAAGCCCGACTATCTGGTCTGCCTCGAAGACGGCAAGAAGCTGAAAATGCTCAAGCGCTACCTGCGCACCAATTACGACATGAGCCCCGAGGAATATCGCGAGCGCTGGAACCTGCCGAGCGATTACCCGATGGTTGCGCCCAACTACGCGGAAAAACGCCGCGAACTGGCGAAGAAGATCGGCCTTGGCCGCGCGCCCGGCCAGAAGCGTGGCCGTCGCAAGAAGACCGCCGAATAGGCATCATCCCGCCGGTCGATCTCTGTAAAGGGTCGACCGGCGAGGCTTGAGTGGGCGGCACACCCCGCCTATGCCCGGCACGACAGCTCAAGGACGTTGCACGTGCCCCATAAAATCGATCTCGAACAACTCTGCGCCGACAAGGGCTTGCGCATCACCGAACAGCGCAAGGTCATCGCGCGCGTCCTGTCGGACAGCGACGACCATCCCGATGTCGAGCAGCTGCACGAACGCGCCTCGAAGATCGATTCGGGCATCTCGATCGCGACCGTCTATCGCACGGTCCGCCTGTTCGAAGAGGCGGGCGTGCTGGACCGGCACGATTTCGGCGATGGCCGCTCGCGCTACGAGCCCGCGCCCGAGGCGCACCACGACCACCTGATCGACGTCGAAAGCGGCAAGGTGGTCGAATTCGTCGACCCCGAACTGGAGGCGCTGCAAAAGCAGATCGCCGAAAAATTGGGCTATCGCCTCGTCGATCACCGGATGGAATTGTATGGCGTCCGCCTCGAACGCGACAACTGATCCCACACCCGATCAGGGCCCCGAATGGGCCCGGCGGCAGGCCGCAGCGCGCGGCGAAAAGACCACCCTCTCGCTCGCGGAGTGGGTCCGCTTGTGGACACGCACGCTCGCGCTTGGCCTCGGCCTGCTGGTCACGGTGCCGCTGCACTATATCTACCGGGTCATTTCCTACGGATCGCCCTTCCCCAAGTGGTTTCTCGGCTACGCCGCATGGGTGGTGGGCGCGCGGGTGCAGCGCCACGGCGTACCCTTGCGGCGCGACGTGTTCTTCATCTCCAATCACGTCAGCTGGGTCGACATCCTGACGCTGGCAGGCGCCAGCGGAACCGCCTTCGTCGCCAAGAAGGAACTGGCCAGCTCTCCGCTGGTCGGCTGGCTCGCCGGGCTCAACCGCACCGTGTTCGTCCAGCGCGAGGATCGCCTCGGCGTCGCGGCGCAGATCAATGCGCTGCGCGAGGCGCTGATGGACAACTGGTCGGTCACCGTCTTTCCCGAAGGCACCACCACCGACGGGCATTCGCTGCTGCCGTTCAAATCCTCGATGCTCAGCGTGCTCGAACCGCCGCCGCCCGGCGTGCTGGTTCAGCCCGTCGTGCTCGATTACGGCAAGGTCGCCGAATGGATCGGCTGGATCGGCGAGGAAGACGGGCTGAACAATTACAAGCGCGTGATGGGCCGCAAGGGCACCTTCCCGCTGGGCGTGCACTTCCTCGAACCCTTCAGCCCCGCCGAATTCCGCGGGCGCAAGGCGATCGCCGCAGAGGCGCGCGCGCGGATCGAGGAAACGCTGGTGCGCGAAATGGGCCACGCGCTGCGCCCCTTCGACCACGACGTCGCCCCGATCCGCTACAGCAAAGCGAAGCTGCCGCCGGTCGAACCGGTGGGCAGCGCGGATACGCCGACCGCCTGATCGGGGCATCGGCTCCGCCCTGCAATCTTAGTGAAGGTTTGTTCAGGCGCCGCCCACGAGGCGCGCCTGTTGTGCCTGCTATGGATGCCAATACGCTCATCGACCAACGCGTCGAACAATTCGAAACCGTGATCAAGGGCCGCGACTTCCCCTGCGTGGGTGCCAAGTCTGCGCTCGCGACAGGCAACATGGAGTTCGTGCTCGCGCGCGACCTCACCAGCGCGTGGAACGACCTGAAGATCCACGAAGCGCTGATGCACTGGGCCAAGCGCGATCTTCCGCCCGACCAGCTGCGCAGCCTTGTGGTGATTTTCGACGGTCCGCTCGATCTGGACGAGGTGCGGTTCGAGCAGGCGATGTGGGAACGCATTCAATCGCTGTCGGACAAGGACGAGTGGCTCTCGCAAAAGCCGGACCCTACCGTCAGCAGCAATCCGGCCGAGCCCGATTTCTCGCTCAGCTTCGGCGGGCAGGCGTTCTTCGTCGTGGGCCTGCACCCCAATGCCTCGCGCCCGGCGCGCCGCTTCCCCAGGCCTTCGCTGGTGTTCAACCTGCACAAGCAATTCGAGTGGCTGCGCAACAGCGGGGTGTACGAGCGGATGCGGCAGCGTATCCTCGATCGCGACGTGTCGCTCGCGGGCGATATCAATCCGATGCTCGCCCGACACGGCGAGAGCAGCGAGGCACGACAATATAGCGGGCGCGCGGTCGAAGCGGACTGGGCCTGCCCATTCAGGGGGCGCACATGAGCCAGACGATCGAAATCCCGCCGCGCAGCGGCGCGGCCTTCGTGGTGAAAGAGGGCGAAGCCTTCACCGTGATCGACCCGCAGGGGTCGCAGGTGTCCGACATGATCGCATTCGTGCGCGACGATGTGCGCGAAGTGATGTCGAACGGACGCACCTTCGACTACGAGGAGACGATCCGCCTTACCAAAGGCCATCGCCTGTGGTCGAACCGGTCGAACGTCATGCTGACGATCGAGGACGATAGCCTCGGCCAGCACGACTACCTGCTGACCCCGTGCAGCGAGGATACCTTCCGCCACTTCTACCCCGACAAGCCGGTCCATCGCGGATGCATGGGCAACCTCGAAGCGGCGCTGGCGCCCTACGGGATCGAACGCGATGCGATTCCCACCGCATTCAACGTCTTTATGAACGTGCCGGTCGATGGCGGCTCGGGCTCGCTCTCGGTTGATCCACCGACTAGCAAGCCGGGCGAGGCCGTGCGCTTCCGGGCGCATATGGACCTGGTGATCGGACTCACCGCGTGTTCGGCCTATGCCTCGAACGGCGGCAGCTTCAGGCCGATCCATTACCGGATCGAAGCGGAGGCAGCGGCGGACGATTGAAGCGCGCGGCGCAATGCAGTACACGCGCCGCCTCCATGAAACCCACGACTCCCCCCAGGACCTACCGGGTCAAGAGCTTCGGCTGCCAGATGAACGTCTACGATGGCGAGCGTATGGGCGAACTGCTCGCTGCGCAGGGCATCACGCCTGCGCCCGAGGGCGAGGAGGCGGATCTGGTGGTGCTCAACACCTGCCACATCCGCGAGAAGGCGACCGAGAAGGTCTACTCCGACATCGGTCGGTTGCGGCGCGAGGATGGCTCTTCGCCGCTGATCGCGGTCGCGGGCTGCGTCGCGCAGGCCGAGGGGGAAGAGATCATGGCCCGCGCGCCCGCCGTCTCCATGGTGGTCGGCCCGCAGGCGTACCAGAACCTGCCCGCGATGCTCGAACGCGCGGTTTCCGGCCAGCGTACGACCGAGATGGACTTGGCCGCAGAGGCGAAGTTCGCCGGGCTCCCGCAGCGCCGCGCCGCGCCGCCCGCTGCGTTTCTCACCATTCAGGAAGGGTGCGACAAGTTCTGCACCTATTGCGTGGTGCCCTACACGCGCGGTGCGGAGATCAGCCGTCCGTTTGCCGAGCTGGTCGCCGAGGCGCGGCGTCTGGTCGAAGGCGGCGCACGCGAGCTGACCCTGCTGGGCCAGAACGTCAGCGCTTGGTCGGGCGAGGATGCCAAGGGCCATCGCACCGGGCTCGCCGGGCTGGTCCGCGAGCTGGCCAAGATCGACGGGCTCGCGCGCATCCGCTACACCACCAGCCACCCGGCGGACATGGATGAGGAGATCATCGCCGCGCATGGCGAGGTCGAGAAGCTGATGCCCTTCCTCCACCTGCCGGTGCAGGCGGGCAACAACCGCGTGCTCAAGGCGATGAATCGCAGCCACACGGTCGAAAGCTATCTCCGGCTGCTCGAACGCTTCCGCGCCGCGCGGCCCGATCTGGCATTGAGCGGCGATTTCATCGTCGGCTTCCCGGGGGAGACGGAGGCCGAGTTCGAGGACACGCTGAAGGTGGTCGACGAAATCCGGTACGCGCAGGCGTTCAGCTTCAAGTACTCGCCCCGCCCCGGCACGCCCGCTGCGGGGATGGACGGTCAGGTTGCGGCGGACGTGATGAAGGATCGCCTCGCCCGCCTGCAGGATCGCCTCAACCGCGACCAGCACGCGTTCAACACCGCCAGCGTTGGCAGAACCTGCGAAGTGCTCGTGGAGCGCAAGGGCAAGCTGCCCGGCCAGTGGCTCGGCAAGTCGCCCTGGCTGCAATCGGTGTTTTTCGAAGACGAGGCAGTCAAGATCGGCGATCTCGTGCAGGTCACGCTGGAAGAGGCCGGGCCGAACTCGCTGCGCGGCGCACCTGTTCGCGCGCACGCACCGGCCTGAGCGCAAGCGCGCCTTACCGGTCTCTCAGCACGATGGTGCCGTGGCGCCGTTCCTTGGCGGTCGTATCGTCCCACGCACTCGGGGCGTAGCTGCTCCCGGTAAAGGGCACCCGCCTGATCGCCGAGCCATAGCCGCCGCCTGCGGTCGTCACGCCGAGATCGCGAAAGCCGCCGTGGCTTTCGGGATAGATACTCACAGGAAGGCGGGATGCAGGAATGCGCCCGATCTGGGCAAGTTTGCCGCCCTTCATGTCGAACACCATCAGCGTACACCCGCCGCTGCCGCAGGTTTCCGGAGAGCGGATGTAGCCAATGATTTCGGGCGACCCGTCGCCGTCGAGATCGACCTCGGCAAACCTTTCCGGCGCGGCGGCGAGCGGGCCATGCTCGGCCTCGATCTTTTTCATCGCAGCCAGTTTTTCGGGGCCGATGCTGTCATCGTCCGCTGCGGCAGACGCGCTGGGGATCATCGCTGCCGCGACAGACAGCGGGGCAATCATCAGGAGGGCAACGTTCCGCATGCCCATAATCTAGGTATCGGGAGGGCGCCTGTCAGGGGCAGCCCCCCATAAAAATGGGACGCCCGACCGAAGACCGGGCGTCCTTGTTCCGTCACCAGAAGAAGCTGCTGTAGACCGTGATGACGCGCCCATTGCGGGTGTCGATCAGCAGCACGTCGTTGCCGTAGCGGATGTAGCGCTGGTAGCCGTAACGCGGCTGCGGCAGGTAATAGTCGTGCGCGTTGATCCAGTAGCGCGAGCCCCAGAAGAGGTTCGAGTTCAGCCGCGCACCGGCCCGCACCGGGCTATAGCGTAGCCCGCGCGGGGCGACGTAGGCACCACGCCGGAAGGCGTTGCGTTCGGCCTGCCGGTAGGCCCGCCAGTCGCGGTAGTTCTGGCGCTGGGCCTGTCGATAGTCGCGGCGATCTTCGCGCCGGTCCTGACGATACTCCCGGCGGTCCTCGCGACGGTCCTGTCGCGCATCGCGGCGGTCGTCCCGGCGGTCCTGACGCGCGTCGGCGCGGGCATCCACCCTTGCCTCGATCCGCGCCTGCTGGCGGCTTTCGTTGGCGGATTTGGCATAGGCGGCGGTGGGCAGGACAAGCCCTGCGGCAACCGCCAGAATCACGACATTACGCATTTCGGTTACTCCACAAAACATGCCCCTATCGAGCACGCATTCAGAAATAGCGCCGCGAATATGAACAGCCGCCCGGCAGGCGCGTTCATCTTGGCCGTAAAATTGTCGCGGTGTGTATCGGGATGCGCGCGGGTGACGGCGCGATGACTTTCCACCGTGCCGATAGCGCCGCGCTTGCCTCCCCCCGAAGGCAGCTTACATTCACGACTCGCAACACCCTTTTGCCAAGGAGACGCATGGGCCGCAGACCATCCCGCGCCGGAGAGCCCCGGCTTTCCCCGCCACCGCACCCCCAGCGCGAGGTACGCCGCGCACGGGCCGAGATGAATTTCGAGAACCAGTCGCTGCTGGTCCCGCTATTCGGCCAGTTCGATGCCAACCTGGTGCAGGTGGAAAACCGCCTGTCGGTGTTCATCTCCGCCCGCGGCGACAAGGTGATGATCGAGGGGCCGGAGGATTCGGTCGCCCGCGCGCGCGACGTTCTTCAGTCGATGTACGACAAGCTGGCCATGGGGCAGGATCTGGACGAAGGCGCGATCGAGGCAATCATCGCGATGACCAACGAACCCACGCTCGACGGGATCATCAAGGGCCGCCGCGCGGGCGAGGACGATGGCCCGCCGATCATGATCCGCACCCGCCGCAAGACGATCGTGCCGAGGAGCGCGGTGCAGGCGCACTACATGCGGTCCTTGAGCCGCGACGACATCATCTTCGCACTCGGCCCGGCGGGCACGGGCAAGACCTATCTCGCGGTGGCGCAGGCGGTCGCGCAGCTGACCAGCGGCAGCGTGCAGCGGCTGATCCTCAGCCGCCCGGCGGTGGAAGCGGGCGAGAAGATCGGCTTCCTCCCCGGCGACATGAAAGAGAAGGTCGATCCTTTCCTGCGCCCGCTCTACGACGCGTTGTACGACTGCATGCCGCCCGAACAGGTGGAACGGCACATCGCCAGCGGGGTGATCGAGATCGCGCCGATCGCCTTCATGCGCGGGCGCACGCTGGCCGATGCCTTCGTGATCCTCGACGAAGCGCAGAACACCACGCGCGAACAGATGAAGATGTTCCTCACCCGCTTCGGCCAGAACAGCCGGATGGTGATCGCAGGCGATCCCCGCCAGGTCGACATCCCCGGCGGCGACCGCATGAGCGGCCTCGCCGACGCGGTCGAGAAGCTGGAAGGCATCGAAGGCTTCGGCACGATCCGCTTCACCAGCGCCGACGTTGTCCGCCACCCGATCGTGGGGCGGATCGTCGATGCGTACGAGGGGACGGGGGAGTAGCTACAGCGATCGAGTTTCGCTCCGATCCGTCCCACTTCCCCCTCCCTCTCGCGTCACCCCGGACTTGATCCGGGGTCAGGCTTCTTTTGGGAACGTTGGTCATGACAGCCTTGCCCCGGATCAAGTGCGGGGCGACCACGACGGATAACGGGGTCCCCGCCTTCGCGGGGATGACGATGAGTAGGTGATCAGGGACTAACTGTAGCGATAACCCGCGCATAGCGTGTCAGCGGCGGCGAGCCCTTGTCGGTCACCCTTAAGACGAAGTGCAGCTCGCATTCACGCTCGACCTTGGGGGCGGTGAAGCCGCGCTCATACAGATTGGCCGCGCCGGAAGGGGTTGCGCGCGCCGGGCAGGTGCCTGCTTCTGGGTATTCGAACCAGTGATAGCTCAGGCTGTCGCCGTCCGGATCGGTGGTGCCGAGCGCGTTGAGGCCGACATGCTGTCCGCTGCGCACCTTCAGCCGCATGGGAGTGACGATTTTCACCAGCGGCGGGTGATTGGCGTCGGCGGGATTGAGCTTCGTCCAGTCCATCCGCGCGGCGAAATCGTTCTGGAAGTCATCGCGCCAGCGCCAGATCGTTTCCCAAAAGCCGGAATAGGTCCGCTCCATCGGGACGATCGTCACCCCGAAATTGCTCTTCAAAAGGTGTTACGCCGTCGGAGGAATTGGTCCAGATGGGCCGCGTCTCCTCCTGTACGGGCACGCCGCCGGTAAAGCCGTCCGGGTCGATGTCCTCCAGCGCCGGAGTACGCAGCACATAGCGTCCGCCCCACCCACCCCAGTCGGGCCGTTCGGGCACGTTAAGGCCGTTGGGAATGAGTCCAAGGAAGGATGGCGTGTCGCCTTCCATCCCGTAGGCGACATCGGGGTACGCCGCACCGAACGGTCCGTGGTCTTGCTGGATGTTTTCGGCAATCCAGCCGTTGGAGATCGTCGTGTTGTCGATGCCGTCGACCACAGCGCTCATCCCGATCCACGTTGCCGCGCCGTATCCGCCGGGGCTGACGATGTAGAACAGGCCGGGAAACTGCTCGCGCATCCACGCTCCGGAATCGTCCTGATCCGCAATCGCATAGACGCGAAGCTTCGCAATCAGCCGGTCCGCCTCCTGGGCAGAGCGGCTCGCGCGGATGGTCTGGAGTGCCTGCGCCAGCGTGTTCGGCCCGCCCCACGCCACGACCCAGAGCGGGCGCGGATCGGGCCGTTCGAGCGCGGCGATCAACGCGCGCGAGCCCGCGCTGTCCTTGCCCTCGCCGACGCCCGCCATCCCGTAGGCGGGCTGTCCGGCGCTCACCACATCGGCGAGCGTGGCGGCGGTGGGATAAGCAGGATCATGCAGGACGAGGTTGTCGCGCACCTTCGCGTAACTCGCGATAACGCCCCGGATCGATGCTGGCGCGGGCACAGCTTTCTTGTGGACCGAGGTTGTCGCCACGAGTCCCTCGATATCGATGTCGTTCGCGTAGAGCAGCAGGCGGATCAGCGATTGCGTATCGTCAGGGTCCGCCTCGATATCGGTCAGCACGAAAAGACGCGCTTTCGGATTGGGAGCGATGAGCGGCGTCGGCGCAGGTTCGGCCGCAGATAGGCTCGAAGCGCACAGACACAGCGCAAGCGCCGCCAGCAGACCCGATTTCATGTGCGCTTCCCCTTCTTCCGTTATGCCGAAGTTCGTGGAGCGCGCGCTTTAGGTCAAGCGGCAGGGAAGTCGAATGAGGCCGCACGGTTCCGCAGGGGGTATTCGCGCCGATCACGCTGCCCGGTTGCAGAAGGGCGTTCAGATCGGCCGTGACTGCACGACCGCGAAACGCTCTTTCAATTTGAGGAAGGGTTTTTCGAGGACGCGATAGGATATCGCGGCCGTCACGATCGTGAGCAGCAGGGCAAGCACGAAAATCGCGAGCGAACTCCCCATGCCGGCCAGTTCCAGCGCGCGGGTCGCAGCGAACAGCGCCGCGAGGTGGTACACGTAAATCCCGTAAGAAATCTTGCCCAGGTAGGCCATCGGCCGATTTCCGAGGATGGTGAGAAACCGGTCGCTCTGCGCGGCAATCACGATGGCGGTGCAGGCAAGCGCGACGATCGTGTAGCCGAACACCTGATAATACCCCACGGTTTCAACAGAGGGGAACAGCGCCACCGAACACAGCAGCGCCGCGCCACCGGCCATCAGCAGGATCGGCCGGGTGAAGGCCTCGCGGTTGGCGAGGAGGATAGCCGCCAGCGCACCGACGATGAAGGGGTCGGCCCGCAGCGGCAGAACCCAGATGAACGGATGCTCGACCCCGACGATCGCCAGCGCCAGCCGCGCGACCATCAGCACAAGGATGAAAGCGGCGCCCGCCCACAGCGCAGCCTTGCTGCTGGCACCCGAGCGCAAGAACGCAAAGAGCACCAGCGGCATGACGAGATAGGCCTGCTCTTCCAGCGTGATCGTCCAGAGGTGCTGGGAAAACAGGACCGGGGAATATCCCTTGACCGCCGTCATGACATTATTGGTGAAGCTCAGGTGGCTCAGCCACCAGCCCAGCGTTTCGCCCGGCGCACTCGCCCCGGTCGCGACCGAAAGCGCGCAGGCAAAGGTGGCGAAGACCAGATATAGCGGCCAGATCCGCAACGCCCTTCGAATGAAGAACGATCTCAGCGCGATCGTGTCCGTGCGGCGGAATTCCAGGATGATGAGGTGCGTGATCAGGTAGGCACTGATCGCCAGGAACAGGTCGACCCCGACCCAGCCGTAGGTCTTGATCGTGCCAAGCAAGGGCAGCGTCGGTGCGTGATGGACGAAGACCAGCAGCGCCGCCACGAAGCGCAGGCCATCGATCTGCGGCGAATAAAAGCCGCGCTTGCCGGCGATATCCCGATCCCCGGGCGTGTTGGCAGAGCTGGTCATGATGTCTGAAGACCCCGATTATGCGTGGGCCTGTCCGTGCCCGGCACGGCCTCATCCCCCCAGGGGACCGTGGGGTAACTTTTGTCCGCTTTCCGGTCAATCCTCCGGCGTCTCGTCCACCATCACCGCAAAGGTTTGCCGCTTGGCGCACCTGCACCCGCAGCCCGGATGTGTAGGGAGCGGACCCTTTCAGGCCCGCCCCCTCGTAGAATTACATTCCGTCGACAGCCTTGCTGACGAGGATGTTCACCGCCACGCGGCGGTTCTGCTGCTTGCCGTAATCGGTGGTATTGTCCGCCGCCGGATCGGCCTCGGCCATGCCGGTGGGGGTCAGCATCCGGTACGGCTTCCAGCCGCACTGCTGCTGCAGGTAGTTGACCACCCGCTCGGCGCGCTTCTCGCTCAGATCCTGGTTGATCTCGTAGCTGCCGGTCGAGTCGGTGTAGCCGACCACCAGCAGCAGCGCGTTGTCCATCTGGTCGGCCTGCGCGGCGGCACCGCACAGCTGGGCCTGCGCCTGACCCGACAGGGCGTACTTGCCGGTGTCGAAATAGACGTTGGTCGTGCCCTTCACGTTGTAATTGTCGATATCGGCCACGCGCCCGCGCAGCGCCTCGGTCGCGGCGGTCTGTTCGGCGAAGCCCTGCTCGGTCCCGCGCTGGATCATCGCCGCGGTCTTCAGATCGCTGCTCTTCATGCTGATCCGCTGGGCGATCAGGCCATCGTCCCACTGCACCGTGCGCACGGTCACCGGCACGCCGTTATAGAGCTGGTCGTCCTCGAGCGAGGTGCGGCCGAGACCCAGGAAGCCGCCGCGCGCCTTGATCTCGGTTCCATCGGCCACGAACACGACGGTCTTCGATCCGTCCGCCGTCGTCACCTGAATGCGGTTGTCGCTGCGGGCGGAGATGAACCCGTCGATCTCGGGCCCTTCGGGCAGGCCGGAGATATCGGCGGGCAGATTGCCGGTAACGGTCAGCGTGGTCTCTTCGTAGGGCTGCGACCATTGCTCCTGCGCCGAGACGCTCGCCGGCAGGGCAAAGGCTGCGATTCCGCAGACGAGCGCGGCTTTGGTGGTGGTGAAGGTGGAGGTAAAAGTGCTTTTCATCATTGCGACTCCATCGGTCTTGCCCGCGCGCCGAAACTGGCCCGCGAGAGTGGAGCCGGTCGCCCCTTGATGAGAGACCGGCGTGTGAAGCCCCCGTCAGCGTGGTGACGAACGTCGCCTGACGAGCCAACCCAATGCCGCCCGATCGAGAGCGGTTCCGGCCCGATCCTGACAAAACCACGTATTTACGATGGTTCGAGGCGTCGAAGGGACGGGTCGAGCCTCCTGCGTGGGCCCCTGCACGCGCACCAACGCTTTTCGCGCGCCCATTCTTCCGGCTAAGACCTCGGTCCAGCCGCAACAGGACCAACCGCCTTGCCCATTCCCGCCGCCCGCACCGACTACCCCGAAATCCGCGATGCGGTGCGCGCGCTGGTGCGCGGATTCGGCGATGCCTATTTTCGCGAGAAGGACGAGGCGCGCGAGTATCCGGAGGAATTCGTCGAGGCGCTGACGAAGGAAGGCTGGATGGCCGCGCTGATTCCCGAGGAGTTCGGCGGCGCGGGGCTGGGCCTGACCGAAGCCAGCATCATCATGGAGGAGATCAACCGGGCGGGCGGCAATTCGGGCGCGTGCCACGGGCAGATGTACAATATGAACACGCTGCTGCGGCACGGCAGCGCAGAGCAGAAGGCAAAGTTCCTCCCCGAAATCGCCAGCGGCGCCCTGCGGCTGCAGAGCATGGCGGTGACCGAGCCGACCACCGGCACCAACACCACCGACCTCGAGACGCGCGCGGTGCGCAAGGGCGATACCTACGTGGTCGAGGGGCAGAAGGTGTGGATCAGCCGCATCCAGCATTCGGACCTGATGATCCTGCTCGCCCGCACCACCCCGCGAGACGAGGTGAAGCGCAAGTCCGACGGGCTCTCTATCTTCCTCGTCGATCTGCACGCAGCGCTGGGCAAGGGCATGGAAATCCGCCCGATCCGCAATATGGTCAATCACGAGACCAACGAGGTGTTCTTCGACGGGCTCGAACTGCCCGCCTCCTCGCTGATCGGAGAGGAAGGCAAGGGTTTTCGCTACATCCTCGACGGGCTGAACGCCGAACGCGCGCTGATCGCGGCGGAGTGCATCGGCGATGGCTACTGGTTCGTCGAGAAGGCGGCGGAGTACGGCAGCGAGCGCGTGGTTTTCGACCGGCCCATCGGCCAGAACCAGGGCGTCCAGTTCCCCATCGCGCAAGCCTATATGGAGGTGCGCGCGGCGGACCTGATGCGTTACGAGGCATGCCGCCTGTTCGACGAGGGCCAGCCATGCGGCGCGGAGGCGAACATGGCCAAGCACCTCGCCGCCGAAAGCAGCTGGAAAGCCGCCAACGCCTGCATGCAGACCTTCGGCGGCTTCGGCTTCGCGGCAGAATACGATGTCGAGCGCAAGTTCCGCGAGACCCGGCTCTACCAGGTGGCGCCGATCAGTTCGAACCTGATCCTGAGCTATGTCGGCGAACACGTGCTGGGCATGCCGCGGTCGTTCTGACCGGGCCGCGAATGCTCAGCCCGGCACCATCGGAGAGCTGATCCCGCCGTCGCGGAGCGCGCCGCATTCGAGCGTGACGGTCAGTTCGCACTCCAGCCCCGCAGGCTTGTAACGCATGTCCACCGTGGTGCCCCGTTTCGAGGTAATCCCGCTGCGGATCAGCCGGGTGCCGAAGCCCTCGCGCTCCGGCTCGTGAACCTCGGGCCCGCCGCGTTCCTGCCAGACGAAGGCCAGCTTTTCGCACTCGCCATCCGAATCGACCGACCATCCGACATGGACGCGGCCCTCGTCGTTCGACAGCGCGCCGTACTTGATCGCGTTGGTGGTCAGCTCGTGGACGATCATCGTCAGCGCCAGCGCGACTTCCGGGTTGAGCAGGTAATTCGGCCCTTCAAGCACCACCCGACCGTCAAGCGATCCGAAAGCGGCGCTGGTGGTCAACTCCACGATCTCGCGCACGCTCGCCGGGCTCCAGCTCGATGCGGTCAGCAGCCCGTGCGCGGCGGCCAGCGCGTGGAGCCGTGCCTTGTAGATCGCCATCGCCGGCGCGAAATCAGGCACGTCGCGGAAGGTCTGCTGGGCCAGGCTCTGGACCACCGCCAGCGTGTTCTTCACCCGGTGGTTCAGTTCCTGGATCAGCAGCGACTGGCGCTTCTCGTACTCCACTTCCTCCGTCACATCGTACCCTTGCACGATGATACCGGTGATCGTGCCGTCATCTTCCGATATCGGCTGGAAGATGAAGTTGAGCACACGGTGGCTGTGTGCCGGGATGTTTGTGCCTTCGAGGATTACGCGGTCGCGCCTGCCGATATAGGCCTCGCCCGTCGCATAGACCCGGTCGAGCACCTCGACGAAGCCCTGCTCGATCACTTCCGGCAGCGCCTCGCCCACAGGCTTGCCCAGGATATCGTCGCGCCCCACAAGATCGAGGTAGGACGCGTTGGCCATCTGGAAGACGTGATCCGGCCCGCCAAGCACCGCAACGAAGCCGGGTGCCTGCTCGAAAAACTCGAGCATTCGCTGGCTCTCGCGCTCGAGATCGCGGTTGCGCGCCTCGACCGCTTCGGCGCGGCGAACCACGCCGATTTCCTTGCGCAGCTGGCGCAGCTCATGGAGCTCGGTGACGTCGACCGTGTGCTGGAGGATATATTTCAGCGACCCGTCGCTGCCGCTGAGCGGAGTATGCGTCGCGCTCCAGTACCGGGTGTCCATCCCGCCGTCGGGCCGGGCAATGTCGTAACGGATCAGCGCGATCTCGTCCGTCTCGCCCGTTTCGAGGACGTATTCGAACGAATCCCTGAGCTGACGATAGCTTTCGGAGTCCGGATCGCTCGGGAACGCGTCGAACATCGTGCGTCCCACGATGTCATCCCGATCGCGCATCGTCACATCGAGGTAGGCGCGGTTCATCCATACCAGCCGCAGATCGCGGTCCAGCAGAACATATGGATTGGGCGACGCCTCCGCCAGTTCGAGAAAATCGATTGCCAATCTGACCCCTAGCACCTTGCGGTAATCGTCAACTGCTGGCCGCCGGGGAAGTTCCGCTGCAAATCGGGGAGTAGCGGGGGTTGTGTCATATTTGCATGGAGTCGAATGGGTCTGATGCGGAGTACGTCGCGGACATGCCCAATCCGCTTTCCTAACCGGGCGCCGCTGCGCTAGGCATGGGGCGATGATCGCCTGCCCTTCGCCCTTCTTCACCGCGTCGCGCCGCCACCATGGAAGCCGCTCGTTTTCGCCCCCAGGACACTGTGTCAGGTGTGTCAGCGATCGCGCGCGCGCACCCGATCGAGGCGCGCATGGAGCTTGAGACCGAAGTCGACGGCTGGCCGCAAGGCGCGTGGGAAGCGCTGGCGCAGCGGGCCGCGCAGGCCGCCGCCTCGGCCGAGCCGGCGCTGGCAAATCCCCGGCTCGAAGCGAGCATCCTGTTCACCAGCGATGCCGAAGTCCACGAACTCAACAAAGGATGGCGCGAGAAGGACAAGCCGACCAACGTGCTCAGCTTCCCGATGCTCGAACGCGACGAACTGCTTGCGCTTCCCGCCGACGGACCGCCCGTGCTGCTGGGCGACATCGCGCTCGCGCACGAGACCTGCGCGCGCGAGGCGGGCGAGAAGAATGCCACTCTGGAAGAGCATGCGACCCACCTCGTGATCCACGGGCTGCTTCATCTGGCGGGGCTCGATCACGAGATTTCGACGCAGGATGCAGAGGAAATGGAGGCCCTTGAGGTGAAGGCGCTTGCACAGCTGGGCATCGCCGACCCATATGGGGATCGCTGAAGCAACAGGAGTACAGCACTGGGCCATGCCCGAAACCGACAGCGATAGGGGCACTGCCGCGGGAGACGCGGACAGTAGACGCGGGCTTTGGCTCGCGATGCGCAGATTCTTCGAAGGTCAGGGCGGCGAGCGCAGCTTGCGCCGCGAGCTCGAGGACAAGATCAACGAGCACGAGGGCGACGAAGCCGCCAGCGGCGAGGCACCCGGCGCGGGCGACCTGTCGCGCGAAGAGCGCGAGATGCTGCGCAACCTCCTGCATTTCAGCGAACACGACGCCGACGACGTCGCGATTCCGCGCGGCGAGATCATCGCGGTGGAGGCAGGCTCTTCGTGGGAAGAACTGCTCGGCGTTTTCTCCGAACACGGCCATTCGCGCCTGCCGGTCTACCGCGAGCAGCTCGACGATGTGATCGGGATGATCCACATCAAGGATGTGTTTCCGTTCCTCATCAACGGCACACCGCCGCCCGAGAACTGGACCACGCTGATGCGCGAACCGCTCTACGTGCCGCAGAGCCGCAGCGCGCTCGACGTGCTGGCCGACATGCGGACCAACCGGATGCACCTTGCCATCGTGGTCGACGAGTTTTCGGGCACCGACGGGATCATCACGATCGAGGATCTGGTCGAGGAAATCGTCGGCGAGATCGAGGACGAGCACGACGACGCGCCCGAGGAATGGATCGAATCGCTCAGCCAGGGCGTGTGGGAAATCGACGCCCGCGCCGAGCTGGACGATATCGCGAAGCGAATCGATCCCGCGCTGGCCGAGGTCGAGGAATCGGTCGATACGATGGGCGGCCTCACCTTCATCCTCGCCGAGCAGGTGCCGCAGGTCGGCGCGAAGGTGCAGCATCCCAAGGGCTGGACGATCGAGGTGATCGAAGGCGACGAAACGCACGTGAAGCGCGTCCGCCTGCATGCGCCCGAAGACGGGTGGGACGACGAAGAATAGGCGGGTGGGTCCGCCCCACCGCCCCCAAGCGGGACCACGGCCTAAAATAGGGCTTTTGTGGGTCGCAACCATTTGCAAAGGTCGCCGTCATGGCCAAACGACGCCTTCCCCCGCTGCGCTCGCTCGAAGCGTTCATGTACACTGTGCGCCTCGGATCGGCGCGCGCGGCTGCCAACCAGCTCAGCCTCAGCCCGTCGGCGCTCAGCCGCCGGATCGCGACGCTCGAAGAGTTCATCGGCAAGAAGCTGTTCACCCGCGCCCGGCAGGCGATGCAGCTGACCGATGAGGGCGCGGCGTTCCACGAGGCGGTGCTGCCGCATTTCGAAGCGTTGTCGCGCGCGGTCGAAGGCCAGTCGGAAAACAGTTCCGTCCTGCGGCTGCACCTCGGCGTGCTCCCGCTGTTCGGTACGCAGCGCCTGTTCCCGCGCCTCGCGGAGCTGCGGCGGCTGCACCCGATCCTGCATATCGACATCGACACGGGACCGCATCTGGAAGACCGCGTGGGCGACACGCTCGACGCGGCGATCATCCTCTCGCGCGGGCCCTCGTCCGGGCTGCACGCAGTGCGGCTGGACGAGAACAAGGTCCACGCGATCACCAATGCGGAACTGGCGGCGAAGCTGGGATCGCACCCCGACCCCGAGTTGCTCTCGCGCCAGACGTTCCTGATTCACAACGGCCTGCCCGAAAGCTTCACCGCGTGGAAGGCGGCGCTGGGCATGTCCGACCTCGAGCCGAACGCGATCGATCACTACGATTCGGGCCAGCTCATGCTGGAGGCAGCAGCGCAGGGGCTAGGCATCGCGATCATGCACGATGATCACCGGCGCCGCGCGGCGGACGACCGGCTGGTCGACCTGTTCGACGCCGATGTCGACAGCCCCTACAGCTACTGGTTCGTGTGCAGGCCCGTCGCGCTGGAAGAACGCCCGGTGCGGATGTTCCACGACTGGCTCATCAAGGCGGGGCTCTAGAGCGTCAGGCCTCTGCCGTCTCGCCGACGCTCTCCATGGCGAAGGTCTGGTTGGCCAGCGTATCGTCGGTCAGCGCACGCACCATCACCGCAGCCAGATCGCCGCGCGCGGTGGTGCCCTTCCCCGCGACATTGTCACCCAGCCGCACGTCGCGCGCGCCATCGCCATGGGTCAGCGGGCCGGGACGGACGATCGCGTAGGGCACGCCCGATGCAACAAGGTGTTCGTCGGCCGCCTTCTTTGCCTTCGCATAGTGATAGAGATCGCTGTCGGAGTCGGGATCGTCGACGCCGCGCGCGCTGAGCATCACGAATCGATCGACATTCGCCGCCTTCGCGCGGTCGACCAGCGCCATCGCACCGTCGCGATCGACCTTGTCGGTCATGTCCGGGCCGGTGCCGCTGCCCGATCCGGCGGCGAACATCACCGCGTCCATGCCGGAGCACGCGTCGGCCGGCAGGTCGGTCAGGTCGCCGAGCCGCGTTTCGCAGCTTTCGGGAAGCTCGGAGGTGTCCGAACTCTCGCGGACCAGCGCCACAGGGGTGTGGCCTGCGTCGAGCAATTCGGAAACGATGCGCTTGCCGGTGTGCCCGGTCGCGCCTGAAACGAGTACTTTCATGGGGGGAAGTCCTTTGTCGATGTTCACCCTACCGACGCAGACAGGGCCGGGACGTTCCGCCAGCGCAGTCGCCGACCCCCATGAAAAAGGGGCGCCGAAGCGCCCCTGATCCGTCATCCTCGTGCTCGGGTCAGCCGACCGTCGCCTTGACGATCTTGCCCGGATTTGCGGGCGGCTCGCCCTTGGGCAGCGCGTCGACGTGGTCCATGCCGCTCTCGACCTGGCCCCACACGGTGTACTGACCATCGAGGAATTCGGCGTCGTCGAAGCAGATGAAGAACTGGCTGTTCGCGCTGTCGGGAACCTGGGTCCGCGCCATCGAGCAGGTGCCGCGGGTGTGCGGTTCGGAATTGAACTCCGCCTTCAGGTCGGGCTTGTCGCTGCCGCCCATGCCGGTGCCGGTCGGGTCGCCGCCCTGCGCCATGAAGCCGGGGATCACGCGGTGGAAGATGACGCCATCGTAGAAGCCGTCCTTGGCCAGCTCGGTAATCCGTTCGACGTGGCCGGGCGCGAGGTCGGGGCGCAGCTTGATCACTACGTCCTTGGGCTCGCCATCGCCGGTATCGAGGGTGAAGGTCAGTTTGTCTGCCATCGGGAATCTCCTTGGGTAATGCGTTGCCGCGTGCGCTAGCCGCACAGCGGTGCCCTGTCACCCCGAGTATGCACTACCCCGCCCATGCGCCAGCCCGCACAGTCTCCACGCCCTGCAAGACACCGCGCTGACTTGCTTTTACGGGCCATCCGCTTAGGGGCCAGACCATGAGCGCGGACCCTCTCCTCGACGATGCAATCGACCCGGCAGCGGTTGCCGTGGAGGAAAGCGCCAACGAGGGCCGCCCCGACGATCGCGTGGATGACGAGCGCCACGACGAGGAAAACCGGCTCAAGCCCGAATATGTCCGCGCCGTGCGCCTTGCGCTGGAGGAAGACCGCAAGGGCGACGTCTACGAGCTGGTCGAACCGCTCCACCCCGCCGACGTGGCCGACCTCCTCGAACTGTTCGACACCGACGAACGCGCCGACCTGACCATCGCGATCAGCGACCTGATGACCGGCGAAGTGGTCGCCGAGCTGAACGACTGGGTCCGCGAGGAAATGATGGAGGCGCTGCCCGCCGACGCGGTGGCGCTGATTGCCGACCAGCTGGAGACCGACGACGCGGTCCAGCTGATCGAGGATCTCGACGCGACCGACCAGCGCGCGATCCTTGCCGAAATGGAGGCGGAGGGCCGCGCCGCGATCGAAAGCGCGCTGTCCTATCCGGAAGAAACCGCCGGGCGCCTGATGAGCCGCGAGTTCGTGGCGGTGCCCGAACACCTGACGGTGGGCGACCTGATCGATTACCTGCGCATCCACGGCACGGTGCTGGGCGATTTCTTCGAAGTCTTCGTGGTCGACGAGGCGCACCACCCGGTCGGCACTTGCTCGCTCAGCTGGATCTTGACCACGCCGCGCAAGATCGCGCTGACCGACGTGATGAAACGCGACCAGACGCTGATCCCGGTCCAGATGGATCAGGAAGAGGTCGCGCTGATGTTCCAGAAATACGCGCTGATCTCCGCCGCCGTGGTCGACGAGAGCGGCCGGCTGGTCGGCCAGATGACGGTCGATGACGTGGTCCACATCATCTCCGAAGAAGCGGGTGAGGATGCCCTGCTGCTCTCGGGTGCGGGCGACGGCGACATCAACGAACCGATCCGCGAGGCCTTCTCCAGCCGCGTGCGCTGGCTGGTCGCGAACCTCGGCACTGCATTGGTCGCCAGCCTCATCATCGCGGCCTTCGGCGGCGCGATCGAGCAGCTGGTGGCGCTCGCGATCCTCATGCCGATTGTCGCCAGCATCGGCGGCAATGCAGGCACGCAGACGATGGCGGTGACCGTCCGCGCGATCGCGACCAACCAGCTGACCAAGGCCAATACCGGCAGGATCCTGTGGCGCGAGGCGCGCGTGGCGATCCTCAACGGGGTAACCGTGGCGGTGCTGGTCGGCATCGGCACCGCGCTGGTATTCTCCGTCCCGCTCGGCGCGGTGATCGCGCTGGCGATGGTGATCAACGTGGTTACGGCCGGGCTGGCGGGCGTGCTGGTCCCGGTGCTGTTCGAACGCGCCGGGCAGGACCCGGCAGTGGCATCATCGGTGTTCGTGACGATGGTGACCGACTCGATGGGCTTCTTCGCGTTCCTCGGGCTGGCTGTGGCGAGCGGGCTGGTTTCCTGATCCTACTCCCATGGGAGGAAGCGAAGCTGGCCCCGAGGCCTACGATGGTGCAGGGTTGCTCGCCAAGCGAGCTACCGAAGCCCGGATGAGGGGGACGGGTCGCCCTCTTCACCCTCACCCAACTGCGCCTAGCGAGCAGGCTCGCAAGGCTTCGTATCCCTCTCCCGTGGAGGGAGAGGGGGCTCCGCCTCTGTGGCCTAATGTCGCCTTGTCTTTCATCGTCAAGCATTGCCCCCGCCCCCGTTCGTCCTGAGCTCGTCGGATTCGAAGAGGGCGCGGAGCGGCAACGGCCAACCCGCGACCCCGTTCGCGGTTCGACAAGCTCACCGCGAGCGGAACTTCAAATGTGCGGCGCAATCCCTACCTCACCCCCCATGCCGCTCAACCTGACCAAGATCGCGTTCGGCGCGCAGAGCTTTTCCGACCTCGAAAGCTGGTACGCGAACCGGCGCAGCCCCAACCTCACCACCCGCTATCGCCCCACCCGGTGGGAGGAGTGCATCGGCGGGTCGCTGTTCTGGATCCACCAGCACAATATCGTCGCGCGAAGCGAAATCCTCGGCTTCAGCGAGGCCGAGGGCGGTCGCTGGTCGATCGACCTCGAGCCGCGGCTGATCCCGGTCTATCCGCAACCCAAGCGCGCGCACCAGGGCTGGCGCTACCTCAAGGGCGAGCCGCCGCGCGATTTGGCGCAGGGCGAGGAGGTGGGCGACGTCCTGCCAGGCAAGCTCGCGACCAAGCTGCAACGGCTCGGGCTGATCTAGTCGGAACTTCCGCCGCTCCTTACCCATTGATCGGGAAAGGAGAATTTTTATGCCCGAACGCCAGAGCCGCCACCCCGGCAACGAACTTATCGACCGCATCACCGAGAACGAAACGCCCGACCAGCAAGGTTCGGCCGGCGGAGACGTGAATACTCGTGTGGGCGCCCGCGCCGATCTCAATCGCGCGACTGATCCCGATAATCGTGAGCCGACTGTCGGCTCGGACAATCCCGAGCAGGACGCACGCAAGGGCGAAAAGACCATGCAGGCGATCAAGAGCGGCAACCAAGCCTGAACCTTTATCGATCGGCGCGCGCCTGAAGTTTGGGCGCGCGCCACTCGTCCAACCTCATTCACGGTCCAGCGCGCTATGGTTGATGTCGCGCTGCCACATCACGAGGTGCGCGCCCGTATCGACTCATACGAACGGGAGACCCCCATGAAACTTCTGCACTGCGCCATCGCCGGCGCATCGCTCGCCATCGCCGCACAGCCCGCCTTCGCCCAGCAGGCGGAGTCATCCGCCACCACGCAGATGGCCCCTGTGTCCGATGCCGAGCTCGAAAACTTCGTCGTCGCCGCGTCCATGATCGGCCATATCCAGCAGGACACCGAGATGGAAAAGGCCCAGAAGGACAAGGCCGCCATGAGCGTGCTGTCGCAGGCCCAGATGACGCCGACGCGCTTCAACAAGATCGGCGCTGCTCTGCAGACCGACCAGAAGCTGCAGGCGCGGGTCGAGCAGACCGTCGCGAAGCTGCGCGCCGAGCAACAGGCCGAAGGCTGATCGACGAACGGTATTGACGGGGCGACCTCTGCAATTCCCGGTCGCCGCAATTCAGGGTATCGGGCCGTATGGTCCGATACCTTTTTTCATGTGCGCTCGCGCTCGCATGCGCTGCTCCAGCCCTCGCTCAGGACGAGGCCGAGGAGCGACCCGCCGACGCCGACCCGCTGACCGCGACGATCCATGTCGAGGATGTCGAGCGGTTCGCGGCCCTGTTCGAAGCGAACGATGGAACGCCGGACGCAGCGCAGCTCCAGCGCGATTACATCGATCCGGGCAGCTTCGGAGTGCGCGTGTTCACGCCCTACCGCATCCGGTCCGGCGAAAACCTGGCCTCCGCTGTTGCCGAGGACCCTGCCGCCTACAGGCAGGCTCTCGACCGATGCCTGCCGCTGGTGCGAGAGGCCAACGCGGACCTGCGCTCGATCTATCTCGGCCTTCGCGGCGCGCTGCCCGTGGCGCGCCTGCCGCAGGTCTATATCGTGATGGGAGCGGGCAATTCGGGCGGCACGGCAGCCCCGGGCGCGCAGGTCCTCGGGCTCGAAGTGCTGTGTGCCATCGCTCCCACCGACGAAGCATTCACCGCGCGCCTGCGCCAGTTCTTCGCCCACGAAACCGTGCATTCGCTTCAGGGCGATTTCGATACCGAGCGGGCCGAAAATATCCTGCTGCGAAGCGTGCTGGCCGAAGGCGCGGCCGACTTCATCGCCACGCTGGTGACGGGCGCAGATACGAACCCCGATCGCTCCGCCTGGGCGGCACCGCGCGAAGCGGAGTTGCGCGACCGGCTCGGCGCCGATCTCGCGCTGATCGATCGCGCGTCATCCGACCCTTCGCTCGAAAAAGAGGCATCCGCCGCCGTCCGTCGCTGGGTCGGAAATTACGGCAGCCCGCCGGAGGGCTGGCCGTCCGAGCTGGGATACTGGATGGGCTTCAGGCTATGGCAGGCGTACTACGATGCGGCGCCGGACAAGCACGCGGCGCTGGTTGCGATGCTGAAGCAGGATAACCCGCAAGAGGTTCTGGCCGCATCGGGTTTCGTCTTTTGAGCGGGCCCTCCGCGTCCTATTCCGCCAGCCAGGGCGCTTCCACGCTCCAGAAGATGACATCGACCCCCAGATAGTCGCGCGCGAAGGCGACGAATTCGGCGCGGGTAAATTTTTCGCCCGTCTCGGGGTTGGTATAGGTCAGCGTCGGCTCCTGAATCGCCATCGCGATCAGCGGCAGATCGTCCTTATGGCGGTTGAAGAACGGGTAGCTGTTCTTCATCTGCGCGCGCTTGTGCGGCACGATGTCCGGCCCGCCCACGCCGATGCCCTGCTCCACGGCGAGTGCGAAGGCACGCTCCATGTAGCGGTGATCGTTGTTCCACTCGCACGGCCAGAAATTGATGTACTGGACCACCTGCGTATCGTCGAAAGCAGCGCGGGCGGCGCGCATATTGTCGAGCGTCGCATCGAAATAGGCGTCGCAGCTGAAGCCGTTCTCGTCGCCGTCTTGGGATAGCGGATCGAACGCGCTTTCGGGCAGGTTCACGCCGTAGAGGCGGCCATCGAACCGTTCGGCCAGCGCCGCGAGCAGTGCCTGGAAACGCGCGCGGACGGCGGGATTCCACTGCATCGCGGTCCAGCCCTGACCCTCCGGCTCGCCCTCGCCCGGATTGTCGTACTGCCGCGCGAGGCCGCCGCCATATTCGGGATCGTCGAGCAGGTATTGCGGCACATTGCGCGCGGTCGGCAGGAAGAAGCGGTCCTGAATTTGCGCGAACAGCTGCTTGCCCGCTGCATCGGTGAGCGCCAGATCGACCTCGATCGCGCTGAAATCGTACACGCCCTTTTCGGGTTCGAGCATCCGCCACGGATAGACGACCTGCGCGCCCTCGATATCGGGGCGGTCAAGCAGGTCGAGGTGCTCCGCCAGATCGCCGGTATAGATGAAATTGCGCGGTTCGGCGGCGTGGGCGGGCACCGCGGCAAGAATGCCGAGCCAGCATAGGAGCGCGATCGCGACCCTACGCATCGTCTTTCAGCTTCTCCGCCGCGCGGCGCAGGGCGTTGACGTAGGCCTCGGCGGGCTGCGCGCCGGGGATGAGGAACTTGCCGCCCACCACCATCGCAGGCACGCCGGTGATGTTCATCCGGTACGCCGCCCGCTCGCCCGCGCGGACCTGCTCGGCATAATCCCTGTTTTCGAGCGCGGCCTTTGCTGCTTCCCGGTCGAACCCGACCTCTTCGGCGATGTCGAGCAGCACCTCGGGCTCGCCGATCCGGCGGCGCTGGTTGAAGTGCGCGGCGAACAGCGCGAGCTTGAGCGCGGTCTGCTTTTCCGCCCCATGCTGTTCGAGCGCCCAGGTCAACAGCATGTGCGCAGCAAACGTGTTCCACATCATCGCGTCGGGCGCGGGCTCTTCGCCCTCATAGTCGAGCGAGACGCCCGCCTGCTGCGCCGCCTCGCGCATCTGATCCTGCACCCCGCGCGACTGCTCCAGCGTTCGGCCGTACTTGCGCGCAATATGCGCGGTGCGCTCCTCACCCTCGGCGGGCATGTCGGGGTTCAGTTCGAACGGGTGCCATCGCACTTGCGCGTCGATCTCTCCGCCGAGCTGATCCAGCGCCTGCTGCAAGCCGCCCCAGCCGACGAGGCACCACGGGCACATGACATCGGACCAGATGTCGATCGAGAGCTCTTGCGTCATTTGGCGATCCACCAGCGGAAGAGTTGATGCGCGATCGTGTGCGGCGGAGGGGCGACGATCGGCGCGTCGTCGCGTCCTTCGAGTGCGGCCTGCACCTCGTCGCGGGTGAACCAGCCGGCCTCGGCCAGTTCGGTCTCGTCGAGCGTGATCGCATCATCGTCCGCATAGGCGACGCAGCCGAGCATCAGCTGGCTCGGGAAAGGCCACGGCTGGCTGAGAACGTAGGAAACGTCGCGCACCACGATGCCGACCTCTTCCAACACTTCGCGCGCCACGCCTTCCTCGATCGTTTCGCCCGGTTCGACGAACCCGGCGAGCGCGGAATAGCGCCCGTCGGGCCAGCCGAGACCGCGCCCCAGCAGCAGCTTGCCGTCATATTCGACCAGCATGATGGTGACCGGATCGGTGCGCGGGAAGTGTTCTGTGCCGCATTTGGTGCAAGTACGCTGCCATCCGCCCTTCGCGACCTTGGTCGATCCGCCACACTGCGCACAGAAGCGGTGGCGCGCGTGCCAGTCCACCAGACTGCGGGCGCCGCCGTACAGCGCCAGCTGGTCGGGCGCGAGGCTGGTCATCAGCGACCATAGCTGCGGGTTGGCCATGCGCGGGCGGGCATCGCCCTGCGGCGGGACCGCGGCGAAGCAGGCCTTCTCGCCCCCGTCCGCCCGGTCGAGGCCGAGGAACACCAGATCCGCATCCTCCGGCGCGTCGGCCAGCGTGCCCCATGCCAGCCGCCCGCGGTCATCCATCGACGGCATCAGCCCGTCGAGCAGCAGCAGCCGCGCCTTCCAGTTCATCATTCCGGCCAGCGCGTCGGGATCGGCGCGCAGGTTGTCCGCCCGGTCGAGCGGATTGCCGGAAAACGCAATCGGAGCCGCTACGGCATCAGCCATTGGTTTTTGCGGCCAGATCCTTGCGCACCAGATCGGGGAACTCGCCCTGGACCGGGTAGGCTTCGCTCGGCATGTACTGGGTGAAGAACCCGGCGCGCAGGCCCGTCTCGAAATCGGCGAAGGCCGCGGTGCCGGCAGCGCCGCCCCAGCCATAAGCCTTGCCAACGACGCGGCCACCAGCGCCGAAACCCTGCCCCTCCACCCAGCTGCCGGTCAGGTCGACCGTCTTGGGCAGAATGTCCGAGGTGCCGATCCGCACGGCGGCCTCGCTCAGCACGCGGGTGTTGCCGATCTTGCCCATGCCCAGCAGCACATGCAGGAAACGGTCGTAATCATGCGGCGAGGTGACGAGGCCTGCACCGCCAAACGGGAACGGCGGTTTGTCGAGGTAGATCGAGGACGCCGCCGGGTCGATCGGGATGACTTGCCCGTTGAGGACGCCGTAATTGGTGGTGAACCGGCCGACTTCGCTTTCGGGCACGGTGAAATAGGTGCTGTTCATCCCGGCAGGGTCGAAAATCCGCTCCTGCAAGACCTGATCGAAGGGATTGCCTTCGACCACTTCGATCACCCGGCCCATCAGATCGAGGCTGACCGAATAGGACCATTTGGTGCCCGGCTGGTAGACCAGCGGCACGGTTGCCAGCTTATCGGCAAACAGTTCGAGGCTGCCGATCGGTTCGATGGTCGGGATGCCGGGGATCGGCATGCGACTGACCTGACCGGGAACCAGGCCGAGCCGGTAATACTCGTCCATCAGTGCACCCTTCTGGATGATCTGGTAGCCGAGCCCTGAGGTGTGCGTCAGCAGCTGGCGGATGGTGATCGGGTTCTTCGCCGGTTCGAGGTTATCCTCGGTAATCGCGCCGTCGTATTCCTTCTGCACCTGCATGTTCGCGAAGGCGGGCAGGATGTCGGACAGCGGCTGGTCGAGCGCCATCTTGCCTTCGGAAATCAGCTGCATCGCCATCATGCCGGTGATCGGCTTGGTCATCGAATAGATGCGGTAGAGCGAGTTGAGATCGGCCTTGGCCGTGCTCCCGAAGGCGAGCGTGCCGCCGCCAACCGGGTGCGACTTCTCTTCCAAATTCCAGCCGAACGAGGCGACCGCGTTGGCGAGCTTCTTTTCGGAGAGGTATTTATCGATCTCGGCAGCAACGCTCGGCCATTCGGCGCTGACATCGTGCGCCAGCAGAGCCTGGCCGAAGGGCATGCCTGCCAGCATGCTGCCACCGGCGAGCAGTGCACCACCCTTGAGGATACTGCGGCGGGAGAGCCCGCCCTCGTTGAAGTCCGTATACGCCATCACTGCTCTCCCGTTTCGGTTTCTGCGCGAAACTTAAACCCGCGTCGCGCAGGGTCAATCGCGCATTTGACCGCGAGACTGCGCGGCCCGCGCCAGATCGTTGGCGACCGGCGCATTTACCATCTTGTCACGCGACGGTGCCTTATCCATATAAGACACATGCTTAACATTCTTTCATGGCTGTTCGGTATCGTCGGCCTTATCATCGTCATCCCCGCAACCATCCCGCTGCTCGGCTGGGCGAACTATTTCGCGATGCCGTTCCTGGTTCTCGGGATTATCCTCGGCTTCCTCTCGTCGCACACCAGCGGGCGGACGTTCTGCATCATTGTGACGATCCTGGCGATCATCCGCCTGACGCTGGGCGGCGGCATCCTCTAATCGCCCGCTAGCGTAGCCGGGTCAGAGCAGGCGTTCGCTCGCCGCTCTTGCCAGCCGCGCCGCCTTGGCAAACAGCGTCGGCAGGCCCGCCTCGTCGAGCCGGTCGACCGGCCACCATTCGCCCTTGCCGGGTACGCTCGCGGGCACGCCGTCGTAGCGCAGCACGCTCAGCTCGATGACGAAGTGGGTAAAGGTGTGGCGAACGACGCCTGCCTCGTCCCATGCGCCAGCCAGCGGCGGACCGCCCGCTCCATCGCCCGCCGCCGACCATCCGTCGTCGGGCAGCGCGCGCATTCCGCCGAGCATTCCGGTGCCGGCGCGCTGGACCAGCCACACGCATCCATCGCGCTCGATCCAGAACGCCCTGCCCTGCCGCACGGGCTTCACCTTTTTCGGAGCCTTGATCGGCAGCCGTCCGGGATCGTGCCCGCGCGCCGCGCAGTTCGCAGCGAGCGGGCAGGCGTCGCAACGCGGCGCGCGCGGCGTGCAGATGCGACTGCCCAGATCCATCATCCCTTGCGCGAAATCGCCCGCGCGCGTGTCCGGCGTGATCCTGTCCGCGCCCTCGCGGATTGCCTTGCGCGCGCCCGGCAGCGGGTCGTCGATCGCGAACAACCGCGAGACCACCCGCTCGACATTGGCGTCGACCACCACGGCGCGCCGCCCAAAAGCGATCGCAGCAATCGCGGCGGCGGTATAGTCGCCCACGCCTGGCAGCGCGCGCAGTCCCTCTTCGGTATCGGGGAAATCGCCCATCTCGGCGACGACGCGCGCCGCCTTCACCAGATTGCGCGCGCGCGAATAGTACCCCAGCCCCGCCCACGCGGCCATCACGTCTTCCTCGGCCGCGTTCGCCAACGCAGCGACATCGGGCCAGCGCTGCGTGAATGCCGCGAAATACGGCTTCACCGCCGCCACGGTCGTCTGCTGGAGCATGATTTCGGACAGCCATACGCGATACGGATCGGGCGCGGGCTCGCCCGGCAGCGCGCGCCACGGCAGCGCCCGCGCGTGCGCATCGTACCAGGCGAGCAGTTTTGCCGGGATCTCGGGGTCGGGACGGGTGGCGATCACACGCGCGCTATGGCATCAGTGCGTCTCCGATGGAACGCACCCCTCCCCCCAAATCGACGAGCCGCAAGACCGGTGGCAAGAAGACCGGCGCCAAATCGGGCAACGTGCGCCCGTTCGAGCGTCCGCGCGGCGGCGGGCCGAAGGCTGTCGGCGATCTGATGCCGCAGGTCGGGCGGACCGCCTTTCGCCGGTTCGGCTTCGTCCAGAGCTCGGTCGTGACGCGCTGGCCCGAAATCGTCGGCCCCGAACATGCCAGGGTTTGCGCGCCCGAGGCAATCCGCTTCCCCCCCGGGGAACGCGCAGAGGGCATCCTGCAGCTGGTCGTCGCGCCTGCGCACGCGCCGCTGATCCAGCACGTGATTCCGGAAATCATCGAGCGGACCAACCGCTTCTTCGGCTATCGCGCGGTCGCCAAGGTCAAGATGCGGCAAGGCCCCGTTCAGGCGCGGGCAATAGAGGGGGGCAAGAGCGCACGACCGCCCGAACTCAAGCCGATTCCTATGGAAATGGGCGAAAGTCTGCGCGATATTGGCGACCCGGAATTGCGCGCGGTGCTCGAAGGGCTGGCGCGCACGCTGGGCGACGACGGGACGGAAGGGACGAAGACGTGAAGCGGATAATTGCAGCCGTGCTGGTGCTGATCGCCGGGGTGGCGAGTGTCGCGGCAACGCAGAACTGGCTGGCCACTGTAGAACGCACGCCGGTGTCGCACATCGTCGGCAATCCCGACGCGCCCGTCACGCTTACCGAATATCTCAGCTACACCTGCCCGCACTGCCGCGACTTCACGATGAGCGGGGAACAGGCGCTCAAGCTCGGCTACGTCCAGTCGGGCAAGCTGCGCTACGAATACCGCCACGCGATCGCCAACCCGGCCGATCTGGCGGCGACCATGCTGGCGCGCTGCGGCGACCCGGACAAGTTCCCCGGCAACCACGCCGCGCTGATGGCCGCCCAGCCGCAGATCAACGTGCTGCGCCAAATGGCCACCAAGTCGCAGACCGACCGCTGGAATTTCGGCGACAAGAGCGCGCGCCGCCGTGCGGTGGCGAGCGACCTCGGCCTCTACGGCGTGTTCGAACGGCGCGGATACACCCGGGTAGAACTCGACCAGTGCCTCAACGACCAGGCCCTCGCCGACCGGCTCGAGGCCTCCGCCGACGTCGACTGGAGCAAGATTTCGGGCACGCCCGCCTTCGCGATCGACGGCACCGTGCTCGAAGACGTCCACACGTGGGACGGCCTGAGCGCCGCCCTGTCGGGCAAGGCCCCGGCGGCACAAGAGCAATAGTCACCTCGAGCGCCCGGTGGAGAACCGCCGGGCGCCCCTTCCGAATCGCTGGCCAGCGCGCCTATCCTTCCCAATCGGCTCGAAAAAGGACCGTCCGATGATCGCCCGAATGACCACCAAGACCCTTGCCCTGACCGCCGTCGCCCTGCCGCTTGCGCTGGGGCTCGCATCGTGCGGATCGAACGATGACGCGGAAACCGCGCTGAACGGCGAACCGGTCGCCGCGGTGCCCGCGCCCGAGGGCCAGGAATGGTCCGAAATCGCCGAGATGACCGATCGCAACGGCTATCTGGTGGGCAACCCCGATGCGCCGATCCATATGATCGAATACGGATCGCTGACCTGCCCGGGCTGCGCCGCCTTCTCCCAGCAGGCGATCGAACCGCTGATGAAAGACTATGTCGATACCGGCAAGGTCAGCTTCGAATTCCGCAGCTTTGCGATCCACGGCCCGATCGACCTTGCGCTGACCCGCCTGATCGACTGCGGATCGCCCTCGCAGGCCGTTCCGCTGGCCGAACAGATCTGGGCTAACCTGCCGACCCTGCTCCAGCCGGTGCAGCAGCGCAGCCAGCAGCTCGATGCCGCGCTCGCCTTGCCGGAAGACCAGCGTTTCGTCGCCTTTGCGGAGACTGCCGGCCTGCTCGATTTCTTCGCTGCACGCGGGATCAGCCGCGACCAGGCGCGCACCTGCCTCGCCGATGCGAAGCGGCTGAGCGAGATTGCCGAATATTCCGAATCCTACGGCACGCAGGACGATATTCGCGGCACGCCTACCTTCGTCATCAACGGCACCCAGCTCGATGGCGGCAGCTGGGAATCGGTAGAAGCGGCCTTGCAGCGCGCGGGCGCTCGCTGAAGACGTAGCAGGGCTCGCGGATGGAGATACGGCGCCTTCGCCTCTCTGGTTTCAAAAGCTTCGTAGAGCCTGCTGAACTGCGCGTAGAACCGGGGCTGACCGGCGTGGTCGGCCCCAATGGATGCGGCAAGTCCAACCTGCTCGAAGCGATTCGCTGGGTCATGGGGGAAACCTCGGCCAAGTCGATGCGCTCGGGCGGGATGGAAGACGTCATCTTCGCCGGGACAGAACAGCGCCCGCCGCGCCAGTTTGCCGAGGTGGTGCTGACCGGCACCGACGATCGCGGCGAAGAGCTGGAGGTGGTCCGCCGGATCGAACGCGGCGCGGGCAGCGCCTACCGGGTCAACGGCAACGACGTGCGCGCGAAGGATGTCGCGCTCGCCTTTGCCGACGCTGCGACCGGCGCACATTCCCCCGCGCTCGTCAGCCAGGGCAAGATCGCGCACATGATCGCGGCCAAGCCGGTCGAACGACGACAAATGCTCGAGGAAGCGGCAGGGATCGCGGGGCTGCACGTTCGGCGCAAGGACGCCGAGAGCAAGCTGCGTTCGACCGAGAACAACCTGTCGCGTCTGGAAGACCTCCTCGCCGGGCTCGACACCCAGATCGCCAGCCTGCGCCGGCAGGCCAAGCAGGCCGAACGCTACGCGAAGCTGACCGACGAGATCGGCGTGGCCGAAGCGCGGCTGGTCTTCGCCCGCTGGCGCGATGCCGCGGCGAGCGCTGACGCAGCCCGCAAGGCGGCCATCGAGGCGGAGCGGGCGGTGGAATCTGCGAAGGAGCGCGCAGGCGAGACCGAGACCGCCCAGCGCGAGGCGGCCGAAAAGCTCGCCGATGCGCGCGATGCGCTGGTCGCCGCGCGAACCGACGCGGGCGCGCAGGAACAGCGGCTCGCCAGTCTGGAAAAGGAACGCGAGTCGGCGCTTGCCCGCCTCGCCGATCTCAACCGGCAGGCCGAGCGGCTGGAGCAGGACCGAGAGGATTACGGTCGCACCGGGCGCGATGCCGCCGATGCGCTCAAACGGCTCGAAGCCGACTTGGCCGCGAGCGAGGCGGCCCGCGCGCAAGCGGAGGAAGCTCTGCCCAAGATGATCGCCGAGGCCGAGCGTGCCGAACAGGCGGAGCGTGCGGCGGAGCTCGATCTGGCGCGCGCCAACGCGGATTACGCCGCGCTCGATGCGGAATGGCGCGTTGCTCGCGCGGCGGTCGAGCAGGCGGAGCGGCGGCTGGCAGGTCTTGCCCGGGAGACCGAGCGTCTGGAGGCCAGCGCACGCCAGCAGGCAGGTGCCGAAGATCCCGCCGAGGCACTCGCAGTCGCGCAGCGGGAGGCGAAGGCCGCTGCCAAACGCCGCGAATCGCTCTCGGGGAAAATCGCCTCGGCTCGCGAGATGCGCGATGCCGCCCGGGCCGATATGGAAGCCGCGCAGGCCGCGCTTGCCGAAGCGCGCGCCGAACTCGCGGGCGTGGAACGCGAGCACGCCGCGCTCGAACGCGACCGTCAGGGCCGCGACAAGGCGCGCGCCGCCAAGGCTGGCAAACCGGTCGCGTTGGACAGGGTCCGCTCCGCTCCGGGCTATGAAGCCGCGCTCGCCGCGGTGCTCGGGCGCGACGGACGCAGCCCGCTGGGAATGATGCACGAGGCGGAGGATGGCCGCTTCTGGACCGGCGCCCCGCAACCCGAACCCGTTGCAGACAATCTCCTCGACCATCTGAAGGACTGCCCCGAGGAACTCAGAGCGCGGCTCGCCCGCGTCGTGGTTGCGGACAGCGACGATGGCCGCCCGCTCGATCCCGGCACCTGGCTGGTCACGCTCGGCGGGGCGTTGCGCCGGTGGGACGGGCTGGTGGTGCGCGGCGAAGGCGGTGCCGAAGCCGCGCGGCTCGAATCCGCCAACCGGCTCGCCGCTCTGGCAGAACGCCTACCCGCCCTGCAGCAGGCGGTGGCCGACGCAGAAGCGCGCGTCGGCGATGCCCGCTCCGGCCTCGACGTCGCACAGGGGGCTTTCTCTCGGGCCGAAAGCGAGACCGAAGCCGCCGCGCAGGCCGAGCGCGAGGCGCTGCGCGCGCTCGACCGGGCGGAGGCAGCGCTGGCAAGCCACGCCGACCGCGCCCGCCAGTTGGAGCAGGCGCAGGCCGAACTCGCCGATCAACGTGGCGCGGCAAAACGCGATGTCGAGGCGGCGCAGGCCACGCTCGCCAGCCTGACCGACCCGGAGGCGCTCGCGAGCCGCCGCGATGCCGCGCGCACCGCGCACGAGACCGCACGCGCGCAGTTGACCGCCGCGACCGCCGCACGTGCCGCGCAGGAACAGGCGCTGGCCGTCGCGAAAGAGCGTGTCTCCGCGCACAAGGCCGACCGGTCGCACTGGGATCGCCGGGCGGACGAAGCCGCGCGCCGCCTGGCCGACATGGACTGTCGCTTTGCCGAGATCGCGACCGCGCGCGAGGCGATCGGCGACCAGCCAGAGCGCTTGCTCGCCGATATAGAAATCGCACAGACCAGCCATCGGGAGACCGCCGCGCGGCTCGCCGCCCTTGATGAGAGGCTCGGCGCTGCGCAGGCCGCCGACGATGCCGCCGACACCGCACAGCGTGCCGCGAACGAAACGCTAGCCGAGGCGCGCGAGCGACGCGCGCAGCTCGTCAATCAGGCAGAGAACGAGGATGCGCGCCGCGCCGAGATGGCGCGCGTGTCAGGCGAGAAATTCCACAAGCCGCCGCCGCTTTTGCCCGCCGCGTTCGAATTCGAAGAAGCGGGCGTTGCCGACCGCGATGCGGAAGCCGAAGCGCTCGACAAGCTGACCCAGTCGCGCGAGCGGATCGGACCGGTCAATCTCGTCGCGGCAGAAGAGCTTGCCAAGATCGAGGAAGAGCACGGCTCGACCACCGCCGAGCGAGAGGAGCTGACCGAAGCCGTCCACCGCCTGCGCGGTTCCATCGGGCAGCTGAACCGCGAGGGGCGCGAACGCCTTCGCGCCGCGTTCGAGCAGGTCGACGCGCATTTCCAGAAACTGTTCGCGCGCCTGTTCGAAGGCGGGAACGCGCACCTCGCGCTGATCGATAGCGACGATCCTCTCGAAGCCGGTCTGGAAATTTACGCCCAGCCCCCGGGCAAGCGGCTGCAATCGCTCACGCTCCTCTCCGGCGGCGAACAGGCGCTGACCGCCATCGCGCTGACCTTCGCGCTGTTCCTGACCAATCCCGCCCCGATCTGCGTGCTCGACGAGGTCGATGCGCCGCTCGACGATGCCAATATCGACCGCTTTTGCGACCTGCTGGAGGCGATGACGCGCGAGACCACCACCCGCTACCTCATCGTCACTCACAACGCGGTCACGATGAGCCGCATGCACCGCCTGTTCGGGGTGACGATGATCGAAAAGGGCGTCAGCCGTCTGGTCAGCGTAGACTTGCAGGCCGCCGAATTGCTGGCGGCGGAGTAGCACCAGGATGACAATTGAGCCCAACCCCCGGGCAGAGATCGAGCGGCGGCTGGAAACGATCCGACGCGAAGAGGGAATCACCTATCTGCTGGCCATCGAGTCCGGCTCGCGTGCGTGGGGCTTCCCGTCACCCAACAGCGACTACGATGTGCGCTTCATCTATCATCGCACCGCGCACGAATATCTCTCGCTTCAGCCCCCGCGCGATGTCGTGGAGCGGCCGATCATCGACGATTTCGATGCGAATGGCTGGGATATCGCCAAGACGCTTGGCCTGATGCTTAGGCACAATGCGGTGGTTTCCGAGTGGCTCGATTCGCCGATCCATTACCTGCCCGAAGAGCCCTGTGTCGGGGAGCTTAGAACGCTGCTGGACCGCTTCTTCAACCCGCTTGGATTCGCACTGCACTACGCCAAACTCGCCGCGAACCAGATCGAGCGCTGGGCACCGGACGAAGCCACCGTTCCAGCGAAGTCGTATTTCTATGCACTTCGGCCCGCGCTGTGCATCCGAGCGCTTCGCCTCGATCCCGAGCGGCGACCGCCGATGCGGTTGCAGGATCTGATCGCGGCGACGGCTCTCGATACCGATGTGGTTTGCACGATCGAGGAGCTGGTCGAGATCAAGGCGCAAGCTCGTGAAAAGGCACCGGCACCAAGATCGCAGCTGTTGGAGGCGCTCATCACGGACGAACTTCAGCGGGTGGACGAAGTGCCGGAACGACGCGACGATGCCGTCTTTGCCGAAGAGGGCGACGCGTTTTTTCAGGAGCTGGTTTTGCCCGACGCCTAGTCCGCAATCGCAGCGGCCAGGCCTTCGCGGATCGCCTTGAGTTTCTCGATCAACGCCCTGTCGGCGGCCCGTCGTAGCGGCGGGCCTTCGTGGCGTGGCTGGGCGAGTTCGTCGCGGTCGGGCAGGTCGCGTGCGGTGAGGTAGCGGTGCATGCCTTCGCGGGGCGCTTCCGGCGTTGCGTCGCCCGCATCCTCCACGCCGGTGCGGCCCTTCTGGATTGCTGCCCGGGCGCCTTTCAAGGTGTAGCCTTCCTCGTTCACCAGCCGGTCGATCGTTTCGACCAGCGCAACGTCTTCGGCACGGTAATAGCGGCGCCCACCGCTGCGCTTCAAGGGCTTGAGCATCGGGAATTGTTCTTCCCAATAGCGCAGCACGTGCGGCTTGATACCCAGCGCCCGCCCGAGCTCCCCGATGGTCCGAAGCGCTTCCGCGTCTTTCCCATCGTCGAAGCCCCAGCGTTTCATGGCAACCCGATCAGCTTTCGGCCGCTATCCGTTCGCGCAGCGTCTGGCTTGCGCGGAAGGTCATCACCCGGCGCGGGGTGATCGGCACTTCGACGCCCGTTTTGGGGTTGCGGCCGATGCGTTCCTTCTTGTCGCGAAGCACGAAGCTGCCGAAGCCGGAAATCTTGACGTTCTCGCCGTCTTTCAACGCGCTGCACATATGCTCGAGCACGGACTCGACCAGCGCGAGCGACTCGACCCGGCTGAAGCCGAGCTTGCGATTGATGGTTTCGGCCAGATCGGCCCTGGTCAGCGTACCCGCCGAACGCGACATGATGGTGAACCCCTCTTATGTTGTCTCGGTTCTTGTCGTGCGACCCATTGCAACAGGCTCAAACGCCTAGCGAATATTGCGTAGAGTCGCAATTGCGGTGCCCGATTTATGCCCTGCGCGCAATGGCCGGTTTACATGCGTACCAGGCTTGCCCCCCAGGTGAAGCCACCGCCCATCGCTTCGAACAGCACGAGATCGCCCGGCTTGACCCGCCCGTCCGCACGCGCGGCGGCAAAAGCGAGCGGCACCGACGCGGCCGAGGTGTTGGCGTGGCGATCGACCGTGACGACCAGCTTCTCGGGCGGCAGGCCCAGCTTCTTGGCGGTCGCTTCGAGAATGCGGATATTCGCCTGGTGCGGCACGACGAGATCGATCTGGTCGACGCCGATGCCGGCCTTTTCGACGACATCGTTCAGCACCTGCGCCAGGTTGACCACCGCGTGGCGAAACACTTCGCGTCCCTTCATCCGCAGGTGGCCGACGGTCTGCGTGGTCGACGGGCCGCCATCGACATAGAGCAGGTCGTGGTGCTTGCCGTCCGCGTGCAGTTGCGAGGTCAGGATGCCCGGCCCTTCGTTGTGGCCGACATCGCCCACGTCCTGAGCCTCGAGCACGATCGCGCCCGCGCCGTCGCCGAACAGCACGGCGGTGGTGCGGTCTTCCCAGTCGAGGATCCTGCTGAAGGTTTCCGCGCCGATCACCAGCGCGCGGCGTGCCTGCCCGCTGACCAGCATCGCGTCGGCCGTGCTCATCGCATAGAGGAAGCCCGAGCACACGGCAGCGACGTCGAACGCGGCGCAGGGTCCGCAGCCGAGCGCGACCTGAACCTTGGTCGCGGTGGCGGGGAAAGTGTTATCGGGCGTTGCGGTGGCAAGCACGATCAGATCGATATCGCCCGCCTCGATCCCCGCGTCGGCCAGCGCGGTACGCGCCGCTTCGGTCGCGAGCGTGGCGGTGGTTTCACCCTCGCCCGCAATATGCCGCTGGCGGATGCCGGTACGCTCTACGATCCACTCGTCGCTCGTGTCGAGCTTCGCAGCCAGTTCCTGATTGGTGACCACGCGCGGCGGCAAAGCCGACCCTGCTCCCCGTACGATCGAACGGATCACTTCGCGCCGCTCTCGATCTTGGTTTCTTCGGCGCCCTTGCCGGTGGTGCCATTGGTCATCAGGTGATCGCCCAGTTCTGCCAGGTCCTGGCGGATTCGTGCGGTGAGATCTTCTTCGAGCAGGCGGGCCGCAACCGCGACCGCGTTGGCCACGCCGTTGGCCGTGGCGCTGCCGTGGCTCTTCACGACCACACCGTTCAGCCCCAGGAAGACCGCGCCGTTGTGGTTGTTGGGGTCGAGATGGTGGCGCAGCAGCTCGGTCGCGGGACGCGAGACGAGGAAGCCGACCTTCGACCGGAAGGAAGAAGCGAACGCGCTCTTGAGCAGGTCGGTCACGAACCGGGCCGATCCCTCGATCGCCTTCAATGCGATATTGCCGGAGAACCCGTCGGTCACGACCACATCCACATCGCCGCGATTAATCTTGTCTGCCTCGCAGAACCCCTCGAAATCGATCGCGAGAGTCGTTGCATCGCGCAGGTGCTGCGCGGCTTCCTGCACCTCGTCGGTGCCCTTGATCGCTTCGGTACCGATGTTGAGCAGGCGCACGCGCGGGCGTTCGCGCCCGGTGACGATCCGCGAATAGGCGGCCCCCATGATCGCGAACTGGACGAGATTGCGCGCATCGCACTCGGTATTGGCACCGAGGTCGAGCATGATCACATCCTGCTCTTCCAGCGTCGGGAGAAGTGCGGCGAGCGCGGGCCGGTCGATCCCGGGAAGCGTGCGCAGCGCGACCTTGCTGATCGCCATCAGCGCGCCGGTATTGCCTGCGCTCACGGCTGCGCCGGCTTCGCCGCGTTTCACCGCGGCAACAGCCTCGCCCATCGAGGTGCCCTTGGCGCGGCGCAGCGCCTGCGACGGCTTGTCCTCGCCTTCGATGGTTCGCTCGCAGTGGCGGATTTCGGCAGCCCCGGCGAGGCCGGGATGGCTTTCCAGCGCGCGTTCGATCTGCGCGCGGTCACCCATGAGGAGGAAATTGAACTTCTCGTGCTGGCGGCGGGCGAGGGCTGCACCCTCGACCATGACGCGCACGCCTTCATCGCCGCCCATCGCGTCAACGGCGATACGCGGCAGGCTCATATCAATCTCCGAACTTGGTCAATTGCGACGGTCAGAGACCGACGGCGATGACTTCGCGACCATTGTAGAAGCCGCAATGCGGGCACAGGTTGTGCGGGCGCTTGAGCTCGCCACAATTGTTGCACTCGTGGAAGGCTTCGGCCTTCAGCGAATCATGCGAGCGCCGATTGCCCCGGCGATGCGGCGAAACTTTTCTCTTGGGGACAGCCATGGCGGCACCTGTTCCTGCGTTTAATCTACAAACTTGTGAGCCGCCTTAAGCGAGGGGTAAGGCCGGCACAACGTCTATGTCGTGCGGCGCTCACGCTCCGTCAATGGCGGAAGAGGCGCGCCCTATACCGATTCTGGCGAATGATGCAAGCGATGCGTGGGCACTTCGCTTTGGCGCTTGGAATGGTGAGCGGTTGCGATAAATCGGGCGGATTGGGTCTTGGGAAGGGGAATCGTCATGGAAATCATGCTGCCAGTATCGCTCACCAGCGCCGCAATGTTCGGCCTGCTGGCACTATGGCTGAGCGTGCGCATCGTTCGGCTGCGGCTGTCCCAGCGGGTGACCCACGGAGATGGCGGGCACCCGATCCTGGCCAGGCGAATGCGCGCGCAGCTCAATTTCGTAGAGACCGCGCCCTTCGTGCTCGCGCTGATCGTGCTTTTGGAACTTGCCGGGCATGGCGGGATGTGGCTGCATTTGGTCTCGATCCTGTTCGTTGCCGCGCGCGTGCTGCACGGCATCGGCATGGATGCGGAAAAGGCCGGCGCGCCTCGCCAGATCGGCATGGCTATGACCCTGCTGACCCTTCTCGGGCTGAGCGTGTTCGCAGCGCTGGTGGGGTTCCGGGTGGTTTAGGCTGCCCCTCGCAATTCTGACCCCTCCCCCTTGAGGCGGAGGTCGGGTGGGGGTGCACCGACGCCCGATGGGGCAGAACCCCCACCCCCTGCCCCTCCCCCTAGGGAGGGAAGTTTTTGCGTTCAGGCCAGCGCCGCGTCGCCGACGAACGGATTGCTCCGTCGCTCCGCGCCGAAGGTGCTGGTCGGCCCGTGGCCGGGGATGAAGGTGACGTCGTCGCCCAGCGGCCACAGCTTCTTGGTGATCGCGTCGATCAGGCTCTGGTGATCGCTCATCGGGAAATCGGTGCGCCCGATGCTGCCCTGGAACAGCACATCGCCGACGATCGCGAACTTCCGGTCGCGGTTGAAGAAGATCACGTGGCCCGGCGTGTGGCCGGGGCAGTGGATCACTTCGAGCGTCAGGTTGCCCACGGTGACGGTGTCGCCATCCTCCAGCCACCGGTCGGGCTCGAAACTGGCGGCTTCCATCCCCCAGCGCGCGCCATCGTCGTCGAGCCGCGAAATCCAGAACCGGTCCGCTTCGTGCGGGCCTTCGATCGGCAGGCCCAGCTCCTTCGCCAGCATCCCGGCCTGCCCGCAATGATCGAGATGGCCATGCGTGATGAGGATCTTCTCCAGCTCCACGCCAGCCTTCGCGACGCCCGCCTTCAGCTTGTCGAGATCGCCGCCCGGATCGACCAGCGCCGCCTTGTTGGTCTCGGTACACCAGATCAGCGAGCAATTCTGCTGCAGCGGCGTCACCGGCAGGATCGCGGCTTTCATCGGGGAGGTAGAAGCTTCGGTCATGCCACAAAGGTGGCTGGGCTCCCGTTTCTTTGCAAGCACGGACGATGTGGAGCGGGTGCATATGACCCGATTGCAGACGCTGCCGCTCTCGAATATTCTGATGATATGGATCGCGCGCCACTTACACTTCTTGCGATGTGCCTTTTCTCGACCGGTTGCATTCAGGCGCCTCAATATGACCGCGAATTCAATGCGCAATTTGAGCAGAACGAGAATAGGTCGATTGAGAGTTTCGCATCAGGATATTTTCCTGATTCATACGGCGATCCGGTTGTAAATTATTGTGATTCTGACGCAGGCCCATTGCCTCTCATCGGTGAAGTCGAGGAAGAGTGGTATCCCGATCAGTGGATGGCAGCCCGAGAGCCCTCGTTCTTTCTGTTCTCCGAGCAAGACGCGCCTCCAAAATTTGCTCTTCGCTTCAGCTACTTCCCAAGCTTCTCGCCTTCAATCTTCGTCCGTATCCAGGAAGATGACGGCAATTATACCCTTTTTGCAAAGCGACTGGACGGAGCTGGCGGCTATGAGCCGGGGTCTATTGCTAGCTCAAAGAAAGTCAGGCTTTCCGCTCAAGAGGTGGCTGAGTTGCAGCAACTGCTTAGAAAAGATGCATTGTTCGAAGAGAAGGCGGGCGAATGTGCCGGTGGCTTCGATGGGAGCCAGTGGCTGTTCGAATTGGTTGACTCGAAGGGTTATCGCTTCGTGAAGCGCTGGTCTCCGACGGATGGCGCGGGACGCAGGCTTGGTGAGCGCCTCGTTGAGCTGGCTGGCTGGAATATGGACGCGATGTGTCTGTATCCGCTGCCATATCTCTTGGCAGACGTGGGGGTGCTGTGCCAGTAGGCAAGCGGTCGGATGCATGCGACCTCTGCCCTTATCAAGCTTAGAGCCGACCGCTCTTCCACACCACGCGGCCCAGCACCTCGATCTCGTCGAGCCCGACCTCGACCGGCGGATAGGCGAGGTTCTGGCTCAGCAGCGCGATGCGCCCCGCCCCCGCGCTTGCCAGCCGCTTGACCATCAGCGCCTCGCCCAGCCGCACCACGTGCACCCCGTCACGCTCGAACCGCGATCCGCGATCGACGAGGATCTCGTCGCCGTGGCGCAGCAGCGGCTCCATGCTGTCCCCCTCCACGGTTAGCGCTGAGAGCATCTTGGGATCGAAGCCGTTTTCGCGCAGCCAGCGACCCGAGAAGCCGAAATTGTCGAACGGGCTCTCGTCGCCCGCGAACTGCCCGGGCCCGGCGGCGGCGGCAAAGGAGAGGCGGGGGATGGCGTGGAAATCCTCGTCGCCGAAGGCGCTACGTGAGGATGCGTAGGATTTTTCCTCCGCCGCCCCCAATTCGCTTTCATCGACGCCGAAAAATTCCGCGAGCACCTTGCGGTCGCGCTCCTCCAGCTTGCGCGGACTGCCCTTGCGGATGAACTGCTGCAGATAGCTGGAATTGCGCCCGATCAGCGCGGAAAGCCCCGCCAGACTGGAGCCTCGCGATCGCGACAGCTCGAGTAGCCGCGCACGCGCAGCGTCGCTCTCGGCGGAGGGGGCGGACGTAGGATCATCCTTCATGATCATTCCTATAGCCAAAAGATTTTTCCTAGACAAGTAGGATTTCACGCGCGAGCAATCCTTCACCGCGGCGGTGATTCGACTCCTAGAGCCTGAAGTGAGGGAAAAATATGCTGATTCGAAGGATAGAGAGGTTCCTGCGCGAGTTCGACATGCCCGCGACCAAATTCGGGCGCTTGGCGGCGCACGATCCGCGCTTCGTACTCGACCTGCGCAACGGGCGGATGCCGCGCAGCGGGACCGAGCGCCGCGTCGACGGCTTCATGCAAACTTGGCGGGAGGCGCAAAATGCGGGCTGAGCCAATAGCGCCCGCGCGCGCACCCCGGCGCGGCAACAGCGCCCGGCTCGAACGCGCCGTCCTCGCACTTTCCGGTGGTCATGGACGGATCGTCGAACATCGCGAACGCAGCTGGGCGAGCATCACCTTTGCCGGCACCCGTCATACGCTGCGGATCGTGTTCGATACGCCCGACGCGATCGAGGGCGGCGAAGCGCTGATCGCCATGCTGCCCGATCACGAATTCGCGCTGCCCGCGCGGCTGGTCGCCGATGCCACGGTCAGCGCGGTCGATCACGTGCTGGAACCCGCCCCGCAGATCACCGTCACGTGCGAATTGCTGCTGCTGGAGGACGGCTGATGGCACGCGCAATGCGCACCGGTTTTTCAGCCCCTGGACACTGTGTCAGGTGTGTCAGCGCGCGGCTCAATACCCAAGCGCAAGGTCCATCTGCGGCTCGACCGGCTCGCCCGCGTGCCATTTGCGCAGGTTTTCGATGAAGCGATCGGCGCTGCGCCGGAACATTCCCGTCTGCGCGCGGCCCGACAGGTGCATCGTGACCTGCGCGTTGTCGAGCGACCATAGCGGGTGGTCGGTCGGCAGCGGCTCGGGCTCGGTCACGTCGAGCAGCGCGGCCTCGATGCTCTTGGCCTGCAGCGCTGCGACCAGCGCGGCCTGATCGACGACATCGCCGCGCGCGATGTTCACCAGCACTGCGTTCCCCTTCATCGCGGCAAGTTCGTCGGCGCCGATCATGTGATGGGTTTCGGGCGTCGAGGGCACGGCTAGCACGACCCAGTCGAACTCGCCGAGCTTGCCGCGCCACTCGTCGGGCTTCAGCGCGCCATCTGCGCCCGACCGGCGCACCGGCACGACCTCCATGTCGAAGGCTTCGAGCCGGGTCTTCACCAGCTTGCCGATCGCGCCGAGCCCTTGCAGCAGCACCCGCTCGCCCGCCAGCTCGCGCTTGCCCGGGCTGTCGAGCAGCCATTCGTGCCGGTCCTGCGCGCGCACGACCTCGCGGTAGCCCTTGGCGTGCGTCAGCATCAGCATGACGACATATTCGGCAATGGTGATCGCGTTGATGCCCGCCCCATTGGTGACGATCGTGCCGCGCTCGTTCAGCAGGTCGAGCGGCAGGAAATCGAGCCCGGCATAGATCGAGTTGAGCCATTTGAGGTTGGTCGCGGCGGTCACGACCTCGCACATCGGGCCCGGCTGGTTGAAGTCGAACCAGCCGATCTCTGCACGCGGTGCGAGTTCGATCGCCTCCTCCTTGCTCATGAACCACAGCGGCTCAAGCCAGTCGGGCAGGCGCGGCTCGACCAGCGGGCGGATAAGGGTGGAGAGAACGGCGGTGGTCACTTACTCCCCTCCCGCTCGCGGGAGGGGTCGGGGGTGGGCTCTTCTTGGAGCGCGGCGCGGATGGTTTCGATCACGCCATCCGTGTTGGCGAGTACATCGGCATTTGAAAAGTGCAGAACGCGATTTCCTTCGCTTCACAGGTACGCATCGCGCGCTTCGTCACGCCAAGGCTGCACGTCGTGCGAGTGGCCGTCGACTTCGACGATCAGCCTGTGCGAGCGGCACAGGAAATCGGCGAAGAATGCCCCGACCGGCATCTGGCGACCGAATCTCACGCCAAGCTGGGACTTCGCGAGATGCCTCCACAGCGCGCGTTCCGGAGGTGTGGCGGCATTGCGCAATTCGCGGGCGCGTTTGGTGTCACGGTCGGTCCAGGTGGGCATGGGCGTACTTTGCCCACCCCTAACCACTCCCGCAAGCGGGAGGGGGATTGTCAGAGCTTCCACTCCCACCCCATCGGATCACCGTCCATCGCCTCGACGCCCTTGGCGGCGAGCTCGTCGCGGATCGCGTCGGAGGTGGCAAAGTCCTTCTCCGCCCGCGCAGCCTTGCGGCGCTCCAGCGCGTCTTCGATTTCGGCTTCGCTGATGACCGCGTCCTTCGGACGAATGCGCAGATCGGTTCGAGCGAGGTGGAGCAGGCCGAGGCCGAGGACAGCGTCCATCCGCTCGACCACGGCGCGCTTGATCCCGGCGTCGACCTTCTTGGTCGCCAGCGCATCTTCGAGCGCGGTCAGCGCGATTGCAGTGTTGAGATCGTCGGCCATCGCGTCCTGGAACTTGGCGAGCGCAGGGGCGAACTTGGGATGATTGGTCGCAGCGCTTTCAACCTCGCGCAGCGGCTGCACCGCCATCAGCATCCGCTTCAGCCGCGTCAGCGCCGCGCCGAGGCCCTCCCACGAAAACTCCAGCTCGCTCCGGTAATGCGCCTGCAGGCACATCATTCGGTAGGCGAGCGGGTGGTAACCCTTGTCGACCAGCAGTTGCAGCCGCAGGAACTCGCCCGAAGACTTGCTCATCTTGCCCGACCGCTCGACGAGGAAGTTGTTGTGCATCCAGATCTTGGCGCCCGAATGCGCCGCGTCGTCGAGCCCGCCGCACCCGCAGTAGGCCTGGTTCTGCGCGATCTCGTTCGGGTGGTGGATCTCGCGATGGTCGATCCCGCCGGTGTGGATATCGAACGGGAAGCCGAGAAGCTTGCCGCCCATCACGCTGCATTCGAGATGCCAGCCCGGCGCACCGCGGCCCCACGGCGAATCCCACTCCATCTGCCGCATCTCGCCAGCGGGGGTGGTCCGCCAGATCGCGAAGTCGGCGGCGTTGCGCTTGCCCTCGACCGTGTCGATCCGGCCCTCACCTTCCTCGGTCACCGCACGCGCCAGCCGCCCGTAATCCTCGACCGTCGAAACATCGAAATAGAGCCCGCTTTCCAGCTGGTAGCAGTGCTTCGCCTCGATCTGCTTGGCGAAGTCGATCATCTCCGCGATGTAGTCGGTCGCGACCGACCACTGCGCCGGTTGACGTATGTTGAGCGCGCTTATGTCGTCCTTGAAGGCGTTTGTGTAATGCTCGGCAATGTCCCAGATCGACTGCTTCTGCGTCGCAGCCATCTTCTCCAGCTTGTCCTCGCCCGCATCGGCATCGTCGGTGAGGTGGCCGACATCGGTGATGTTGATGATATGGGTGAGGTCGTAACCGCGCCAGCTCAGCGTGCGGCCGAGCACATCGGCGAACACATAGGCGCGCATATTGCCGATATGCGGGTAGTTATAGACCGTCGGCCCGCAGGTGTAGACGCGCGCCTCGCCTTCGTGGACGGGCTGGAATTCCTCCAGCTGGCGGGTCAGCGAATTGAACAGCTTGAGCGGCGTATCGGTCATGCCGGAGGCGATGAAAGCTCGCCGCCCGCCGGTCAAGCCGAAGAGTCAGACGCCGTCGCAGTAAGCCGGGTTGTCCGACGTATCGCCGAACTCGCACCCGCGCTTAAGCTCTGCGCGGATTCGCTCGCACGAATTCTGGACATTGCACGGTGGCCGCGTGGCGGGGGACATGGCGTAGCACTGCTCCGACAGCGCCTCCGCTTTCTCGCGCCCGAGTTCGGCGAGGCACGACCCTTCGGTCGGTTGCGCGCCGCTGTTATCGAGCGGGGGTCGGCTGTTCGCGTCCTCGGCGTCCGGAGGCGTGGGCGCAGGTGTCGCATCGCTTTCGGCGGTAGCCGGGGATGGTGCAGCTTCGGTCGGCGCTGCGGGTTGGGTAACCGGCTGGTCGGTCGCCTCAGGGCCGGCAGGCTCGCTGCCCTGCCCGTCGCACGCCGCCAGCAGCATTGCTGCGGTCAAAACCGTCGCCCATTTCACCTTGCGCATATCCGCTCCTTATCTGGAAACAGAAGCGCCGGCGGCCAGAGACGGTTCCGCGCCCGGCTATTCCCACCCCGCAAACCGCACGTGATCCTCCAGCGGCACGCGGTTGCGATCGAAGCTGTTCACCGGCGCGTCGGGATCGCGATAGCCGATGCCCATGCCGCAGAAGAAGCGGTGCGTTTGCGTGCTCACGCCGATGTGCTCCATGATCGGATCGGCGTAGTAGGCCATGAATTCCTGCGGGCAGGAATCAAGGCCCTGCTCGCGCAGCAACAGCATGATCGTCTGCAGCCACATGCCCGTATCGGACCACTGCGGCTCCTTCATCAGGCGCGGGAAATAGCACAGCAGGAGGACCGGCGCGCCGAAGCTGACCACGTTGCGCCCCATCGCGGCGGCGCGGCCCGCCTTGTCCTCGCGTGCAATGCCCAGCGATTCGAACATGCTGGCGGAAAGTTCGTAGAGGCGCTGCTTGTAGCGGTCCTCCTGCTTGGGCGCGTCCCAGTCGTAGTCGGGCTGCTTCATCTCCGAGCCGCGCAGTTTTTCACGCAGCTGCGCAAGCGGTTCGCCGGTCAGGATGGTCGCCTCCCACGGCTGGTAGTTGCAGCCCGAAGGAGCCCAGCGCGCGGTGTCCATGACCTGCCGGATCGTATCGAGAGGAACCGGCGTATCGAGGAAATCGCGCACCGAACGGCGAGAGGTGACGGCTTGGGTGACGGACATCTGGGTATCGCTCATGCGCGGCTGGCTAGCGGCTGCCCCGCGCCGCGCCAACCCAGCGGGCAGCATTTCGTGCTGTCCTACTCGCAAAACGCGCTCTAGCTGGATTCGCCCTGCGACCCTTTCGGGAGGACCATATGGGCGACCCCACCACCTATCATTTCGATCTCGACCCCGCGCTGCGACCGGCGCACGCTTCGCTCGAGGAACGCTGGTGGCCGGGCATCCGCGATGTAGCGCTCAGGGCGTCGAGTGCGCGCATCTACGACCCGATTCTGGGAGTGCGCGCAGTGGTGATCCACGCGACGGCGGGCGGCAGCTCGGCGGGCGCGGCGAGCGTGATTTTCGATGGCAAGGCGAGCTTTCACTGGCTGGTGCCCGACGAGGACGAACCGCAACACGGAGCCTTCGTGTGGGCGACCTGCCACGAGGCGCGCGCGGCTTGGCATGTGCGCAATTCCTGCTCTCACCCCGCGATCTGGGGCGGGCGCGGACGGATCAACCACTGGTCGCTTGGGATCGAGGTGGTGAACCGGCAGGTGCGCTCGGACGATTTCTCCGACTGGCAGGTCGAAGCCACCGCCCAAATCGTCCGCTACGCCTGGGCCAAATACCCCAACCTCAGCCATGTGGTGAGCCACGCAATGCTCGACCCTGTGCGGCGCAGCGATCCGGGGAGCCTGTTCCCGTGGGAGCGGTTTCGGGAGGTGGTTCTGGATGCACGGGGAGATGTGGTGCCGGAGCTGGTGGCGGAAGCGGCGGAGCTGGAAGCGGTCATGCCCTCGGCCCCATTCTGCATGGTGGTGTGAGCTGGCGGCCGAATTCGGCTACTGGTCGCGCAGGATGGCAGGAATGTCGCGCGCTGAATGCAGGACGCGCGCGATTTCGACCCGCCGCTCATGTTCTCGGAAGACGATCAGATATCGGCGGTGGACGGCGGCACGCACCGGCACTGGCCAGTCCGTTCTGACCGGGTAGGCCTGGGGATACTCGGCGACAGTCGTGATGCGAGCGAGCAGTTCGTCGAGAAATGTCTCTGCCCGCTCAGGATTGTCGCGCACAATATAGTCGACGATCTCACGAAGGTCTGCGCGAGCCGCCTCGGAGATGACGATGTCGGTCATTCATCCTTGCCGGAATAGTCGGCCACCTATTCTCGCACCCGATCGCGCAATTCGGCGAAGACCTGATCGGCAGGGTAAAACGGCCCAGCCAGCCCCTTTTCGATCTCGGATCGCAACCACTGCCGACGGGCCTCACCCGTGTCGCGCTCCTCGCCCCAGTCGCGCAGCGCTTCGCGGACCACCTCGCTGGTAGTGGCGTATTCGCCGCGCTCGACAGCAGCGCGGAGCCGCGCAGCCATTTCGGTGGGCATGGTGACCGTGATGCGTTCGAGCTTGCTCATGCGTATGCATATATCACACGATGTGTGATCACGCTAGTAAAGGGCAGGCTAAACGTCGAGATTTGAGGGCTTTGTTTAAGATGGTGCCCGGTCCAACTTCGCGCTTTCGGAAGCGAATGTTTTCAAGATGGTCGCTCTCTGATCGGTCTCACAGATATGCAGGATTGTGACCGTGGGCAGGGTAGTGGTCGAATGATCCGCACAAAATAAACAGAAGAAGAAGACGTCCTCCAATGTGTCATTTGCATGCCAGGTCGTCATGACCTCATGCTCCTCGGGGATGTCATCGTAACGGAACTGCTCAAGGTTGGCGATGTCGACGGTATCGTCCCAGCTTGAGCATTCACGCCCCCAGGCCATCATGTAGAGGCAACCGGAATTCACGATCCATTCGCTGACGGCGTTCTGCCAATCCGCTTCGACATCCTGATCAATGAGCACGACGATACGGCGGGGTGTGTTCTCCAGCGCAGGCAGTGGACCACCCGCAGGAAGGTGGACGTATTCAACCGATGAGATCGGTATCACCCCTCAACCTCGAACAGATCCGCCATCTGGCCGATCATCGTGCCGCCCAACTGCTCGACATCCATGATCGTCACCGCGCGCTTGTAATACCGCGTCACATCGTGGCCGATGCCGATGGCGACCAGCTGGACGGGTGAGGCTTTCTCGATCCACTCGATCACCTTGCGCAGGTGCGCTTCCAGATACCCGGCGCGGTTTACCGATAGGGTGGAGTCGTCGACCGGCGCGCCGTCGGAGATGACCATCAGGATGCGGCGATCTTCCGGCCTGGCGAGCAGGCGCTGGTGCGCCCACATCAGCGCCTCGCCGTCGATGTTTTCCTTCAGCAGGCCTTCGCGCATCATCAGGCCGAGGTTGCGGCGCGCGCGGCGCCATGGCTCGTCGGCCTGCTTGTAGACGATATGGCGCAGGTCGTTGAGGCGCCCGGGCTGCTGCGGCTTGCCGTCGGCGAGCCACTTCTCGCGCGTGTGACCGCCCTTCCACGCGCGGGTGGTGAAGCCGAGGATCTCGGTCTTTACCCCGCACCGCTCCAGCGTGCGCGCGATGATGTCCGCGCTGATCGCGGCGATCGAGATCGGTCGCCCGCGCATCGAGCCCGAGTTGTCGATCAGCAAGGTGACGACCGTGTCCTTGAACTCGGTTTCGCGCTCGATCTTGTACGAAAGCGAATGGCCGGGGCTGATGACCACGCGCGCCAGCCGCGCGGCGTCGAGCATCCCCTCTTCCTGGTCGAAGTCCCAGCTGCGGCTCTGCTGCGCCATAAGGCGGCGCTGGAGCCGGTTGGCGAGCCGGGTGACGACATGCTGCAGGCCGGTCAGCTGGCTGTCCAGATAGGCGCGCAAACGGTCGAGCTCTTCGGCATCGCACAGCTCGGTCGCGGCGATTTCCTCGTCGAACTTGCGCGTATAGACCTGGTATTCGAAATCGTCGGGAATGTCGGTCCAGTGGCGGTTCGGGCGCACGGGCATCATGCCCTCTTCGCCGTCGTCGCCAGCGTCGTCGCTGTCGCCGTCCTCTTCGGAGAGCTCGCCCTCGCCATCCTCGTCGGCATCGCCTTCGGTCATTTCGGAGGCGGCTTCGGGGCTCTGCTGCGGCGACTGGTCGCCCGCGTCTTCCTCGTCGGTATCGTCCTCAGGGCTTTCGCCCTCGTCCTCGTCACCTTCGTCGTCGGCATCTTCGGGCGAACTATCGACCCCTTCGATCAGATCAAGCTGACGCAGCATCTCGATCGAAAGATCCTGAAACGCCTTCTGGTCGTCGAGCTTGTCGGCAAGCGCAGAGAAATCGCCGCCGGTGCGCTCGTTGACGAAATTGCGGACGAGATCGACGCCCTTCTTTGCGCGTTCGGGAATCGGCTTTCCGGTCAGCGCCTCGCGCATCATCAGCGAAACGGCGGTCGAAAGCGGCACGTCGCGCGCTTCGGTCGCGCGGGCGATCGGGTCGCTGGCGGCGCGCAGCTCGGTCGCGGCGGCGAGGTTCTCGCCAACGCCCGCGAAACCCTGCGCGCCCAGCGCCTCGTAGCGGACCTGTTCAACCGCATCATACACCGCGCGCGCCACCGGATCGCCGGGAGCGCCCGAATCGTGCAGCGCGTTGTCGTGCAGGCGGATCTTGAGCGCGAAACTATCGGCAAAGCCGCGCGCTTCGGCGGCCTGCTCGGGCGGCAGCTGCCGCCCGGGCAGCGGCACGCGGAAGTTCTTGCCCGCAGCACCCGGGCGGTCAGCGCTCCACGCGACTTCCACCTCGGGCTCACGCGCGATCGCCCGCGCGCCGCCGGTCAGCGCACGTTTGAACCGGTCGAGAGGGGTTTCTTCGCTCAAGTCGAGACCTGCCTTAGAGAATGCTCTGACCGGTCGACTGCCAGTCCTTCAGGAAGCCTTCGATGCCCTTGTCGGTCAGCACGTGGTTGACGAGGCCGCGGATCACTTTGGGCGGCGCGGTCATCACGTCCGCGCCGATCTTCGCCGCCTGCAACACATGCGTCGCGTGACGCACGCTGGCGACGAGGATTTCGGTCTCGAACGCATAGTTGTCGTAGATCAGCCGGATATCCTCGATCAGCTGCATCCCGTCGAAGCCGTTGTCGTCGTGCCGGCCGACGAAGGGCGAGATGAAGGTCGCGCCGGCTTTCGCCGCGAGCAGCGCCTGGTTGGCGGAGAAGCACAGCGTCACGTTGACCATCGTGCCATCGTCGGTCAGCGCGCGGCAGGTCTTCAGCCCGTCGAGCGTCAGCGGCACCTTGATGCAGACATTGTCTGCAATCTTGCGCAGCTTTTCGGCCTCTTTCATCATCGTCTCGTGATCGAGCGCGACGACTTCGGCGCTGACCGGCCCGTCCACGATGCCGCAGATTTCCTTCGTCACCTCGATGAAGTCGCGGCCCGACTTGTGGATCAGCGAAGGGTTGGTGGTGACCCCGTCGATCAGCCCGGTTTCGGCCAGTTCGCGAATGTCAGCGATGTCGGCGGTGTCGGCGAAGAATTTCATCTCTGTAACATTCCTGTCATGTTGTGTAGCGGTGCCCGCAAGCGCCAGAGCGCGTATCCACGAATACCGGGAGAGCCCATTGTGAATCGCACACGTCTTGCGAAATCTCTTGTCCCACTTGCCGCCGCGCCCCTGCTTTTGCAACCGAGTGCGGCACTCGCGGACGATAGCGAATTCTGGATCGAGCTAGGCGCGAAGGGCGACATCGCACCCGACACCGCGCTGAAGGTCGAGATCGAGCAACGCCGCAAGGCGGGGGCCGACGAATACATCGTCGGCGCGGTGGTCGATCGCAAGGTTGGCGACGGGTTCACCATCGGCGGCGGCATGGAAGTGCACGACATCGGCGGCTTCACCGAAATCCGCCCCTACCAGCAGGTCGGCTATTCGACCGGCATCCTCTCGCTGCGCACCCGGATAGAGGAGCGCTTCTATGACAATTCGGACCGCATGGCGTTACGTCTGCGCCAGCGCGTGCAACTGAGCGACGACATTGCGCCCAAGCTGAAGGCGGCAGGTTCGATCGAGCTGCTCTACCAGCTGCGCGACCGCAACGATGGCGGGCCGCAGCGGATCGACCAGTGGCGCTTCAACGCCGGGCTGACCTACCGCGCGGCGGACAAGCTGGAGGTGACCGGAGGCTACCTGTTGCAACTGCGCCCGCGACCCGGCGGCGACACCTACACGCATGTGCCGCAGCTGACCGCGACCTACCGCTTCTAGAGGCGCCCTACCCTACAATCTGGCCCCGACCCCGAACGCGCCGATCAGCACGGGATCGTTGGTGCTGCGCGGATCGGCGCGGATCGCCGCCTCCTCGCGCCCGATCTCGCGCCAGATCGTATCGTTGACCTTGGTCGCAACGCGGCCGGCCGCCGCATTCACATCGACGCCGACTGCCGCCGAGATCAGTTGCCCGACAAGCGGATCCTGCGCAACGCGCATCGCCTGGCCCAGTTCGGGCACCATCGCATCGACCACGCGGTTGCCAGCTTCGCCGCGAAGATAGCTGGTCGCTGCGGTCGGCCCGCCGGTGATCAGGTCGATCGTGTTGCGCACCCCGATCAGCTCGATCGTATCGTAGATGACCGGCGCGGCGCGCTCGCTCGCGTCGATCGCGAAGCCTGCGAACTCGCGCTCTACCCGCGCCTTGATCAGCCCCGAGGTCAGGATGTTGGCGAGCACCGAACCGCGCGCACCCAGCATCGTGTCGAGCCCGATGGCCGCAACCTGCTCGTCCCAGAAGCCGCCAGGCGCCGTGAGCCGGGCGAAGGCGCGTTCGCTCGACAGCAGCAGCAACCGCTCGATCACATTGGTCACGCGATCCTCGTAAGTCATGCAACCGCCGAGCAGCAGTGCGCCCGCGCCGACGCCCAGCGAGCCCAGAAGGCCGCGGCGGTTCAGGCTTGTTTCCAGAATTCCGGTCATCATCTCACCTTCCATGCTTGTGGCGAGGGAGCCCCCGCGCCCATATTGGCAGTCGACCCATGCGCCGTATCCGCCTTCTCGTCCTCAATGCCGCGCTCGGCGTGCTCGACTACCGCGTGCCCGATGGCATGGCGGTCAAGCATGGTAACGTCGTGCTTGCCCCGCTCGGCCCGCGCCAGGTCACCGGCATCGTGTGGGAGGAGGAACGCCTGCCGGGCCAGTCGGTGCCCGAGGAGAAGTTGCGCCCCATCCTATCGGTGTTGCCGGTGCCGCCGATCCGCGCAGAATTGCGGCGGCTGATCGAGTGGACGGCGGACTACTACTGCGCGCACATGAGCTCGGTCGCGCGGATGGTGCTGGCGAGCGGCGGTGCGCTGAAGGGCGGCGTGACGGTCACCGAATACCGCCTGACGGGCAGGCAGCCCGATCGGATGACGCCGCAGCGAAAGGCTGCGCTGGAGAAGCTGGAAGGCCAGCAAGGCACGATCCGCGAGCTGGCGGAAATTGCGGGCGTTTCCGACGGGGTGTTGCGCGGACTTGTCAGCCAAAGCGTGCTCGAACCCGAAGAGGTAGATGCCGACCGACCGTACAGACGAGCGCGACCCGACCATGCCGAGCCGGTGCTTTCGCCGCAGCAGGCCGAAGTGGCGGACGAGCTGGTCAGGGCAGTGGAGGCGGAGGATTTCGCGCCGATCCTGCTCGACGGGGTAACCGGATCGGGCAAGACCGAAACCTATTTCGAACCCGTCGCCGCCGCGATCCGCGCTGGCAAGCAGGTATTGGTGCTGCTGCCCGAAATCGCGCTGACCGAGAATTTCCTGCGCCGGTTCGAGGATCGCTTCGGCACGCAGCCGACGCTGTGGCACTCCTCCTTGAAGTCGTCCGAGCGTCGCCGGGCATGGCGTGCGATCGCCCGCCCCCCGGACGAAGGCGGTGCGCAGGTCGTGGTCGGGGCACGCTCGGCGCTGTTCCTGCCCTACGCGAAGCTCGGCCTGATCGTCGTCGACGAGGCACACGAGATCAGCTTCAAGCAGGACGACGGCGTGCGCTATAACGCGCGCGATGTCGCGGTGATGCGCGGCCACTTCGAGCGGATACCGGTGGTACTTGCCAGTGCTACCCCTGCACTCGAAAGCCTGCACATGGCCGAGGTCGGCACCTACCGGAAGCTCGACCTGCCCAGCCGCTTCGGCGGCGCGTCGCTGCCCACGATCCGCCTGCTCGACCTGACCGAGGAGCCGCCCGAGCGGGGCCGCTGGCTCGCGCCCAGCCTTGCGCGCGAGCTGTTTACGCGGATGGAGCGCGGCGAGCAGACGCTGCTGTTCCTCAACCGGCGCGGCTACGCCCCGCTGACGCTGTGCCGGAACTGCGGCTATCGCTTCCAGTGCAAGCAATGCAGCGCCTGGCTGGTCGAACACCGCTTCACCCACCGGCTCGCCTGCCACCATTGCGGGCACGAGGAGCCCTCCCCCTCCGCCTGCCCCGAATGCGGCGAGAAGGACAGCCTCGTCCCCTGCGGCCCCGGCGTCGAGCGGGTCGCCGACGAAGTACGCGAGATCGCGCCGGAGGCACGCATTGCGGTCGCCACCTCGGACACGCTCAATAGCCCGGCCCGCGCCGCCGAGTTCGTCGCAATGGCGGAAAGCGGCGCGATCGACGTGATCGTCGGCACGCAGCTGGTCACCAAGGGCTTCCACTTCCCAGAACTCACACTGGTGGGGGTGGTCGATGCCGACCTTGGCCTCGAAGGGGGCGACCTGCGTGCGGCCGAGCGTGTCTATCAGCAAATCGCGCAGGTCGCGGGCCGTGCGGGCCGCGCCTCCAAACCCGGCGAAGTGCTGATCCAGACCCGCCACCCGGAGGCGCCCGTCATTGCCGCGCTCGCGGCGGGCGATCGCGACGCTTTCTACGCCGCCGAGCTGGAGGCGCGCCGCCACGCCAATGCCCCGCCCTTCGGCCGCTGGGCCGCGATCATCGTGTCGAGCGAGGACGACAAGGAAGCGCGCCTGGCCGCTGCGAGGATCGGCGATGCGCGCCCGCGGCTGGACGACATCATGATCCTCGGACCCGCGCCCGCCCCGCTCGCGCAGCTGCGCGGCCGCTATCGCTATCGCCTGCTGATCAACGCCAAGCGCACCGCCGCCCTGCAGGACGCGATCCGCGACTGGCTCGATCCGCTCGACCTGCCGCGGGGCGTGCGCGTGGGGATCGACATCGATCCGTATAGCTTCGTCTAGCGGCGGCCCTGCCCTAAAGGCCAGCGGCGCTCCCTGGCGCGCTCGTGCATTGAACAGCCATGGCAGAACAGAAAACCGGCCCCGTTCTCGTCCCCATCCTCGGCGACCAGCTGACTCGCGATCTCGCCTCGCTGCGAGGCCGGACGAAGGACGACACCGTCATCCTGATGATGGAGGTTTGGGACGAGGCGACTTACGTCAAACACCACAAGCAGAAGATCGTCCTGATCTTCTCCGCGATGCGACATTTCGCGGCAGAGCTACGCGATGCCGGGTGGACGGTCGACTATGTCGAGCTGACCGATCCGGAAAATGCGGGCAGCTTCACCGGTGAAGTCGCGCGGGCGATCGAGCGGCATGATCCGCGCGCGGTGCGTATCGTCGAGGCGGGCGAGTGGCGGGTGCAGCAGCAAATCGAGGAATGGCCCGACAAGTTCGACTGCGAGGTAGAGATCTTGCCCGACGACCGCTTCGTGAGCTCAATCGCCGAGTTCCGCGAATGGGCCGAGGATCGCGACACGCTGCGGATGGAGTTTTTCTACCGCGAAATGCGCAGGAAGACCGGGCTGCTGATGGACGGCGACAAGCCCGAAGGCGGTGAGTGGAACTACGACGCCGAGAACCGGAAGCCGCCCAAAGAAGGGCTGGAGGCGCCGCAGCGCCCGCTGTTCGAACCCGACGAGATTACCCAAGAGTGCATCGATCTGGTTGCGGAGAGATTCCCGAACCATTTCGGCAGTCTCGATAGCTTTCGCTGGCCGGTAACGCGCGATCAGGCCCAAAAGGCCGCCGACGCCTTCTTTGCCGAGCGGCTCGAATGTTTCGGCCCCTATCAGGACGCGATGGTGCACGGGCAGGACGACCTGTTCCACTCGATGCTCTCAACCAGCCTCAATCTGGGCCTGCTCGACCCGCTGGAGCTGTGTCAGCGCGCGGAGCAGTCGTACAAGGATGGCAAGGCGCCGCTCAACAGCGTCGAGGGGTTCATCCGGCAGATCATCGGCTGGCGCGAATACGTGCGCGGGTTCTACTGGCTGCAGATGCCGCATCTCCAACGCGCCAACGCGCTAAACGCGCAGCGCGGGTTGCCAGAATTCTTCTGGACCGGCGACACGGACATGCGCTGCCTTGCCGACTGTATCCGATCAACCCGCGACAACGCGCACGCGCATCATATCCAGCGGCTGATGGTGCTCGGGAATTTCTGCCTGATCGCGGGAATTAGTCCGCGCGAGGTGCAGGACTGGTACCTGGTGGTCTATGCCGACGCCTACGAGTGGGTCGAACTGCCCAATGTTGCGGCGATGGTACTCTACGCCGATGGCGGCGAACTGGCGAGCAAGCCCTACGCCGCGTCGGGCAACTACATCAACAAGATGAGCAATTACTGCGGCGACTGCGCCTATTCAGTGTCGAAAAAGACCGGCGAAGGCGCGTGCCCGTTCAACGCACTTTACTGGCATTTCATGCATCGGCACCGCGACACGCTGGAGAGCAACCACCGTATCGGACGGATCTACTCGAACTGGGACCGCATGGATGAAGACCGGCGAGAGGATTACCTGAACAGCGCGGAAAGCTTCCTTGAAACGCTGAGCCCCGCAGCCAAAAGCTGGGCGCGACAGCCTTAGCCGGTGCATCATGGCCTGGCCTGTCCAGAGTGTCCGATCGGATTGGGGACGGGTCTCGACATCGATCAGTATAGCTTTGTATAGGCCCACAAATCAGACAGGGGGGAATATACATGATCCGCAAGATTTTGCTGCTGCTTGGTCTGCTATCGCTGCCTACGATGGCGCATGCCGAGTGGCACAAGGCCGTCAGCAGCCACTTCGTTGTCTATGCCGACGAAGACGCGGATGCGTTGAGCGATTATGCGGAGAAGCTCGAACGCTACGACAGCGCTGCCCGCACGCTTCGCAATTTGCCGAAGGATGCCACCCCCGCATCCCGGCGGGTCACGGTGTTCCTGGTGCCGACCGGCGAATTCTACGCGATCTTCCCCCGCAGGGTCGGCGGCATCACTTACCCCCGTGCGACCGGCACGCTGATTTTCATGCCGAGCGACGGGGACGATTCCACGCTGTTCCATGAATACACCCACCATCAGCTCGCGCTTGCATGGGCCGGCTTGTCGGTCCCGGGCTGGCTGAACGAGGGGATGGCGCAGGCGCAGGCGACGGCGGAATTCAGGTCCGACGGTTCGGTCGTGTTCGGGCGCGAACTCGAATATGCCGAATACATGCTGGCCGACATGGACAGCGGCGACATGCGGACGATGCTGAACAAGTCGACCGCCGGAACCGGCGAGACGAACTATTACTCAATCGGCTGGCTGCTGACCCACATGCTGACCTTCGACAACAAGCGGCAGGGGCAACTGATCGATTATCTCGTAGCCCTGAACAAGGGGCAGTCGGCCCCTGAGGCGGCCGAAACCGCATTCGGCGATCTGAAGAAGCTCGGCAGCGACCTGCAGCGGTATCGCCGCGCGGCCAGCCTGCCCGGCGTGGTCGTGCCTGCGGACCAGATCACCGTCGGGCCGATCGAAGTCACGAAGCTGACTGCCGGTGAAGCGGCCACCATCATCGACGCGATCCATTCGCAGGCCGGTGTCGACGAAGAGAAAGCCGCCACGCTCTACACCAAGGCAGTGGCCGATGCCGCGCCCTACCCCAACGATGCCGGTGCGCAGCGGATGCTGGCCGAGGCGGCGTTCGATGCGAAGCAGTTCGATGTCGCGCTCGAAGCGGCGAACCGCGCTATCGCAGCGAACCCGAAGACGAACGGCGCATACTACTACAAGGCCGAGGCCATGAAAGAACTGGGCGAGGATGCCGACGCCCAGCGCGCCGTCATCGATGAAGGCCTGGTCGAGCAACCCGATTCCCCGTCCCTGATGCGCCTTTATTACAAGACCTACATGGGCGGTAACGAGCCCGCTCCGCTTCTCGCCAAGACCTACCTGGTGCAGGCTTACAAGCTCGCTCCGCAGGACCCCGGGTTGCGGATGGAGACCGCAAGCATGTTGCTGACCGAGGACAAGGGAGCAGAAGCGCGCGCCTTGCTGCGTCCGGTCGCGTATAGCGTCCACCGTTCGAAGGCCGCAGAACATGCGCTGGCAGCCATCGCCGCCATCGACGAAGGCGATCTGGAACGCGCCCAGACCGAGCTGAGTAAGCAGGAAGACGAAGACGAAATGCCGGACGACGGAGCCGAGGGCTAAGAATCGCGCGCCCGAGGCCAGCTGGCCCGCATCGCGTCGATCGCCTCGATCTTCCGGGTCCGGAAGATGCCCGCCGCACGCGCGGCGGGTCGCGGCGCGGCTTGTCGCCTCGCGCACATGGCAGTAGCACGCTGATGCAATGTCCGAGCCCGTGTCCAAGGTAAGTTTCTTCAGGCCCATTGGTGGCGCGCGACCGGTCGTCTCCCGGGAGGCGGTGCTGCACGCCGCCTATGCGGTGCTGACCGGGACCGCGTACACCGATTTCACCTTCGCCCGCGTCGCGCAGGTGGCGGGGGCCGACGAAAGCGAACTGCACCGCTGGTGGGATACGCCCGGCGAGCTGGCAGTGGACACCTTCTTCGCACTGCTCGACCTGCAGGACAGCGAGTGCGCCCAGACCGATTTCCGGATCCAGACGCATGGTCTCGCGAGCCAGTTGCGCGGCCCGATGGGCAAGGCCTTTACCCAGTTGCTGGCGCAGGGTCGGACGAGCCCGCCGGTCGCAGTCGCGGTGCGCAAGCGGTGGCTCGATCCGCGGCGCAACTGGGCAAGAGACCGGATGGCGCGGGCCGCTGAAGACGACCAGTTGCGCGTCGGGGTGGACACGCGAGCCGCGCTGGCGCTGATCTATTCGCCGATCTATTCGCCGCTGCTGTTCGGGAACGACCTGCCGCCGGAAGACGATCTTGCGCGCTGCTTCGATCTCGCTGCGCGGACGATCTTCCGGCGATAGTAGGGTTCCGCGGACGCTCGCCGGGGAAAGCTAGGCAGCCTGCGCTTGCGCATCCTCGCGCTTCACCAGCTTGTGCTCGTCTTCGACCAGCCCGTGCTTCCAGTAGCTGGAGATATAGAGCGACGCGCCGCTCAGGCCCAGTTCGTCGCGAAAGAAGCTGCGCAATTCGCGCATCGAGTTGAATTCGCAAGCGGCCCAGCCAGCGATCCTGCCGGCGGGCACTTCGACATCACGCAGGGCGTCGACCAGCAGATCGGGCCGCGTGCCGGGTTCCGGATTGACAAGCCAGCGAACCTCGACCCCGTCGGGCTTGTCCAGCGGGGCCCTGTCAGCCTCGTTCTGGATTTCGATCACCGCGATTCCCATCGCGTCTTTGGCAAGCGCGGCGAGGTTGACGCCGATCGCGGGCAGCGCGGTCATGTCGCCCGCGACGAGGTAGAAATCGTGACCAGGTGGAAGCGGTTTGGCCGGGCCCGGGCCACCGACAGCGATCGAGCTGCCGGGCTCTACGGAAAGCGACCACGCGGTCGCCGGACCGGCAGCCGCGCCGCCATGGAGCGCGAAATCTATATCGAGTTCGCCTTCGCGCTGGTGGCGGATGGTATAGGTGCGGACGATCGGCTTGGAGTTCGCGTCTTCGCCGAGAAACAATTTGAGGTATCCGCCTTCCTGTTCGGCAGGAAAATCGGAGAGGCCGGGGCCGCCCAGGGTGACGCGCTGCATGGAAGGGGTCAGGCGCTTGCGGGCCAGAACGGTGAGGTTGCGGGGAGAGGGTCTGGAGCTCATGCCTCGCACTTAATGCGACTGCATCGCAAATGCAATATTAGAGGTAGGCCATCGCCCCTGACCTCGGGTGAGATCAGCCGGGCTCCCCCTCGCGCCGCAGCAGTTCTTCCTTGATTTGCGTGCCGTAGGCGTAGCCGCCGAGTGCGCCATCGCTGCGGATCACGCGATGGCAGGGAATCAGCACCGCGACATTGTTCGCGCCGTTGGCGCTGCCCGCCGCGCGCACCGCCCGTGGGTTGCCTGCGGCCGCAGCGATCTCGCTATAGCTGCGCGTCTCGCCCGGCGGGATTTGTCGCAGCGCTTTCCAGCAGGCTTCCTGAAAGGCGGTGCCCGCGACATCCAGCGGAATGTCCTGCCCGGTCCCCGGAGTCTCGACAGCGTCGATCACCTGACGCAGCAGGGTGGCGAAATCCGCCCCACCCTGCGCCAGTTCGGCCTCGGGAAAGCGCGCACGCAGATCGGCCTCGCCTTCGTTGAACGAGAGACGGCACACGCCCTTGTCGGTCGCCGCGACGAGCATTGCGCCCAGCGTGGTCTCGACCACCGCCCAGCGGATCGTCACTCCGCGCCCGCCGTTCTTCCATGCGCTCGGGCTCATTCCCATCTTTCCTTCCATCGCGGCGTAGAAGCGGCTCGGCGCTTCGTACCCCGCATCGTAGATCGCGTCGGTCACACGCTCCGACCCGCTCAGCGCGTCGCGCGCGCGTTCTTCTTTCAATGCGCGCGCGTAGGCTGCTGGCGAGAGACCGGTTGCGCGCTTGAACACGCGGCTGAAATGCGTCGGCGAATAGCCGGTGATCGCGCCCAGTTCCCCAAGCGTGGAACTCTCCCCGCTGCGGATCGCATCAATCGCCGCGCGCACTGCCGCCTCGTCACGAGCAACATCGTCGGGCAGGCAGCGCTTGCAGGCGCGCAGCCCCGCCGTGCGGGCCTGTGCACCGTCGGCGAAGAAACGCACATTGGCACGAGCCGGGTGCCGCGCCGCGCACGAGGGACGGCAATAGATGCCCGTGCTGAGCACCCCGGTGACGAACTGTCCGTCGAACGCCCGGTCGCGCCGCATAACGGCAGCCCACGCCTGCTTGTCGTCGATTGCCATCACGCCCTCCGCGCCCGTGCGAGGAAGCACCCGCGGGTGGCGGTGTGCACGTCCACTTCCTGGATTGTGGGATTGTCGAGCAGCTTGCGCAATCCCGCGTCTGCCTCGCCCGGCTGGGCAAGCAGTGCGTCGACCATCATCCCGTCGCCGCCGAACCCGCGCAAGGATAGCACGCGGGCCTTCATCAGCGGCGGAACCTGCGCTTCGTAGACCGCCGCCTCTCGCGCATCCTCGCGCACGAAGATCGCGTGGCTTGCGCGATAGGGCCCGTCGTCGGTGCGCGAGAGGTGGTTCAGAAGCAGAAGTCGCGAGCCTGTCGGCGCATCCGCCAGCGTCACCCGGCACGGGAAGCCGATGTTCGAATCGGCAATCATGCGCTGGACCCGCCGCGCATCGAGTGCAGACTCATCCGCACCGAACAGGGGGATGAACGGTGCGGGATCGAGGCCGGTGATGATATAGGGCATCGGGGCAATCTCCTCTCGAGTGGTCTCGATCTGTGTACGCATGCGTGACGCGGCGCATCCCGAAGCTTGCGGCCAAACCTCCGGCCCGCCAAAAGGCGGGGGATGACGCGAATCCTGCTCCTTCTCGCTCTCCTGCTGGCTCCGCTCGCGCTGGCCGCGCCCGCGCAGGCCGAGCCTGCCGATATCGACGCTGCCGCCCGCGGCGTAGTGCGGATCGTGATTTTCGAGAAATCGGGCGACGATCTCTACCCGCTCAGCCACGGAACCGGCTTCGCGGTGTCGTCCAAGATGATCGTCACCAATGCCCATGTCGTGGCGGAGGCGCTGAACGGTGGCGAGTTCGAGGGCGACCGGGTGATCGGGATCGTCCCGCCCGAGGGCGATTCGCCCGCGTTCGCGCGCATCGTGAAGATCAATCAGGGGACCGACCTCGCGCTGCTGGCGATCGAGGGCAACCTGCGCCTGCCGCCGCTAACGCTGGCGGGCGGCAGCCCTGGCGGGAGCGGCGCCAGCGTTACCTCGGTCGGCTATCCGATGAACGTCGATCGCGCACAGGGCCTCTCGATCCGCGATATCGTGCGCTCGCAGCCGCCGGTGAAAAGCCGCGGTTTCATCTCGGGCGAGAGGCCCAGCCGCCAGTTCGACACGATCCTGCACACCGCCCCCATCGCACGCGGCAATTCGGGCGGCCCGCTGCTCGACAATTGCGGGCGTGTGCTCGGCGTCAATTCCTTTGGCGCGGAAAGCGACGGGACCGATGCGGAATTCTACTTCGCGGTGTCGAACAAGGAACTGATCCCCTTCCTGCGCTCCAATGGCGTCTCCGCCCAGCTCAACGACATGCCCTGCCGCAGCCTCGCCGAGTTGGACGAGGCCGAGCGCGAACGCCGCGCCGCCGCTGCCGAGGCCGCGCGCGAGCAAATGCAGGCGCGGTCCGAAGCGGCGAGCGAACGGCGCGCGAGGTTGCAGCTGGAGGCCGAGCTGGCGGTGCAGGAAGAGCGCGAGAACCGCATCGCCGGTTCGCTGCTGCTGCTGCTCGCCGCGATCGGTCTCGGCGTGCTCGGCTATATGCTGGCGCAGCGTCGCCAGAAGGAACTGGAAACGGGCGAAGCGCTGGCCGAGGCGCAGGTCGAGCAAGATCACGAATGGGACGACGATGCGCGCAAGGCGCTGCCCGAGTGGCTGCCCTATGCGTGCTACGCCCTCGCCGCGGTGCTCGCGGTCGCGGCAGCGGCGCTGTTCCTCACCCGGCCCGGGCTCGATGCGATCGACCGGCGGGTTGCCGCCGCGCTGGGCGAAGAGACGGGGAGCGAGCAGGTTGCCGACGACGCTTCGGCTATGTCTGCGGGCAAGTTCGTCTGCACGCTGGAGCCCACGCGCAGCCGGATTACCGGCGATGCCACCCGCAGTATCAACCTGAACTGGTCGGCCGAGGGATGCGTCAACGGGCGCACGCAGTACGGCTTTGCCAACGGGCAATGGGCGCGCGTGTTCGTGCCCAACGAGGAAGACGTGGTCAGCGTGGCCCGTTACGACCCGCAAAGCCGCACCTACCAAGCCGATCGCTACCTGCTGTCCCGCAGCGCGATCGCCGCTGCGCGCAAGGCCCGTGGCAGCTACCAGGCACCAGCGTGCGAAGCCCCCGACGGGGCGGCGGAACTGGGCCGTTCGCAGGAAGCCGTGCTCGCGGCGCTGCCGAGGCAGCCGAACGAGCGACTGGTCTATTCGTGCCAGCCGGCGAACTGACGGACTAAGCTGCCAGCGGCTCCCCGGTCAGGGTGATGCGGTGCATTTCGCGCGCGTGGCCCTGATAGTCGTTCATCGCCATGTGCCACGTCGTCCGGTTGTCCCAGATGGCGACCGATCCGGGCTGCCATACCACCCGCGCCTGGTTCTCCGGCAGCAGCGCGGCGGCGAAAAGCTTCTGAAGCAGCGGCATGCTCTCTTCGCGCGTGCGCCCGACGATATGCGTGGTGAAGGCGGCATTGACGTAGAGCAGCTTGCGGCCTGTCTGCGGGTGGCGCACCACCACCGGGTGCGTCGCGCCGGTCGTTACTTCCTTGCCGCGCAGCGATTCGCCGATGTCGGTCCGCGCGTAGAAACCTTCGGTGCTGTAGACGTGGTCGGCGGTGTGGAACGCCTCCAGCCCCGCGATCTCCGCTTTCAGATCGTCGGGCAATGCATCGTAGGCGGCGCCCATGTGCGCGAACAGCGTGTCGCCCCCGCTCGGCGGGAGTTCGCGCGCGACGAGGATGGAGCCCATCGCGGGTACCGGATCGTACGAATGATCGGTGTGCCAGCCACCGCCGATATTGGTAACCTGATCGGGCCGCTTCCCGACCACCGCGATCTCCGGATAGGCATCGGTCAGCGGGAAGTAGCTATTAAGGTCGATCCCGCCCCACGCCTTTGCGAAGGCGATATGCTGTTCAGGGCCGAAATCCTGATCGCGGAACAGCGCAACGCCATGCTCCCACACCGCCTGCCGGATAGCCTCGAGCGATTCGCCTCGCGCGTCGGCCAGTTGCACACCGCTGATCTCGACTCCGCAAAGCGGAGCCAGCCTGGTCGTTTCCATCTGCCTCTCCTGCCCTCTTGCCGGGGCTGACTGGCGCAAGACTACGCTTGCGAGGCGATACGGGCAAACGAATCCCGCCCGCTCGTCTTGCGCTTCGCCAACCCCGATGCTAGGCGCGCGCCAGCCTTGCCTGGGCACACCTTGCATCCCCCGCGATGCGGCCCGATACGGCAGGCGACCCGAATCGTTTTTCCCGGACCCGAAGAGGACCCCTTCGCGTGGAGATTTCCGCCGGTATTCAGGCTAGCCTAGCAGGGCGTTACGCTGTCGCTCTGTTCGAGCTGGCGGCAGAGGATGGCGTGGTGAGCGCGGTCGAATCCGACCTCGACAAGCTTTCCGCCGCTCTCGACCAGTCGCCCGAGCTCGCTTCGCTGACCACCAATCCGCAGCTCGGCCGCAAGGCCAAGATGAGCGCGATCGAGGAAGTTGCGAAGCTTCTCGAACTCAGCACGCTGACGCGCCGCTTCCTCGGCGTGCTGGCGGAAAATCGCCGACTGGCCGAAACCGGCCGCGTGATCCGCGCCTTCCGTGAAATCGCTGCTGCACAGCGCGGCGAGGTAAGCGCGGAAGTGATCAGCGCACGCCCGCTGACCGAAGATCAACTCTCGTCGCTCAAGCAGAAGCTGACCGCGCGCGAAGGCCGCACGGTCAAGCTGACCAGCAGCGTCGACCCCGATATGCTCGGTGGCCTCATCGTCACCATCGGCTCCAAGCGGATCGACGGATCGATCCGCACCCGTCTCAACGCGCTTACGCAGGCAATGAAAGGCTGACAGCGACCTCTTTACGAGGGCTGTCGATGAAAGGCTCAGGCAATGGATATTCGCGCCGCTGAAATCAGCAAGGTCATCAAGGACCAGATCGCCAACTTCGATTCCTCCGCGCAGGAAAGCGAAGTAGGTACCGTGCTCTCCGTCGGTGACGGGATCGCCCGCATTCACGGGCTGGACAAGGTCCAGGCCGGTGAAATGGTGGAGTTCAACGGCGGCGTGAAGGGCATGGCCCTGAACCTCGAAGCCGACAATGTCGGCGTCGTGATCTTCGGTTCCGACACCAACATCAAGGAAGGCGACACCGTCCGCCGGACCGAAACCATCGTGGACGTGCCCGTGGGCAAGGCCCTGCTCGGCCGCGTGGTGGACGCGCTCGGCAACCCGATCGACGGCAAGGGCCCGATCGCCACGACCGAGCGTCGCCTGGTCGAACAGAAGGCCCCGGGCATCATCCCGCGTCAGGGCGTCAGCGAGCCGGTGCAGTCGGGCCTCAAGGCGATCGACGCGCTGGTCCCCGTCGGCCGCGGCCAGCGCGAGCTGATCATCGGCGACCGTCAGACCGGCAAGTCCGCCGTCGCGATCGACACCTTCATCAACCAGCGCGACGCGCACAAGGGCGATAACGAGAACGAGAAGCTGTACTGCATCTACGTCGCGGTCGGCCAGAAGCGCTCGACCGTCGCGCAGATCGTCAAGCAGCTCGAAGAAAACGGCGCGATGGAATACTCGATCGTGGTCGCCGCGACCGCGTCCGAGCCTGCCCCGCTGCAGTACCTCGCGCCCTACACCGGCGCCGCGATGGGCGAGTTCTTCCGCGACAACGGCATGCACGCCGTGATCGTGTACGACGACCTTTCCAAGCAGGCCGTTGCCTACCGCCAGATGTCGCTGCTGCTGCGTCGTCCTCCGGGCCGCGAAGCTTACCCGGGCGACGTGTTCTACCTCCACAGCCGCCTGCTCGAACGCGCCGCGAAGATGAGCGATGCAATGGGCGGCGGTTCGCTGACCGCGCTGCCGATCATCGAAACGCAGGCGGGCGACGTGTCGGCATACATCCCGACCAACGTGATCTCGATCACCGACGGCCAGATCTTCCTCGAAACCGACCTGTTCTATCAGGGCGTGCGTCCTGCGATTAACGTCGGCCTGTCGGTCAGCCGCGTGGGCGGTGCCGCTCAGACGAAGGCGATGAAGAAAGTCTCGGGCTCGATTAAGCTCGAACTCGCGCAGTACCGCGAAATGGCGGCCTTCGCACAGTTCGGTTCGGACCTCGATGCCTCGACGCAGAAGCTGCTCAACCGCGGTGCGCGCCTGACCGAGCTGCTCAAGCAGCCGCAGTTCTCGCCCATGCCGTTCGAAGAGCAGACCGTGTCGATCTTCGCGGGCACCAACGGATATCTCGACAATGTCGCGACCGACCGGGTGACCGAATACGAAACGCAGATGCTCAGCTTCATGCGGCACGAACATGCGGACATCCTGAAGGACATCCGCGAGAGCAAGAAGTTCGAAGGCGAAACCGCGGACAAGACCAAGGCCGCACTCGACGCTTTCGCCAAGCAGTTCGCATAAGCCCTAGAAGGACAGGGAGCCAGCATGGCTAGCCTCAAGGAACTCAAGGGCCGGATCAAGTCGGTCAGGTCGACCCAGAAGATCACCAAGGCCAAGCAGATGGTCGCGGCGGCCAAGCTGCGCCGTGCGCAGGAAGCTGCCGAGGCCGCGCGCCCCTATGCGGAGCGGCTGAACGCGGTGATGGCGTCGCTGGCGAGCAAGGTCGGCGGAAGCGATTCCGCGCCCAAGCTGCTGGCAGGCACCGGCAGCGACCAGCGCCACCTGCTGGTGGTGGTCAACACCGACAAGGGCCTGTGCGGCGGCTTGAACGCCAACATCGTCAAGGAAGCGCTGAAGACGGCGAACGACCTGCGCGGCAAGGGCAAGGACGTGCAGTTCTACCTCGTCGGCAAGAAGGGTCGCGCGCCGATCAAGCGCAACAATGCCGAAGCGATCGCCAAGCACTTCGATACATCGGACGTGCGCACCCCCGGCTTCGAAGAGGCCGAGGCGATTGCGAGCGACCTGCTCGAGATGTTCGAAGCAGGCAAGTTCGACGTCGCGCACCTCGTCTACCCGATCTTCAAGTCGGCGCTGGCGCAGGACCCGACGACGCAGCAGCTGATCCCCGTCCCCGCGAGCGAAGGCGACGCGGCGGCGACCAAGGGCGGCGATGCGCTGGTCGAATACGAGCCGGGCGAAGAGGAAATTCTCGAAGTCCTGCTGCCGCGTTACGTGCGCACGCAGCTGTTCGGTGCGCTGCTCGAACGCGAAGCGTCCGAACAGGGTGCCTCGATGACCGCGATGGACAACGCGACGCGCAACGCAGGCGACCTGATCAAGGACCTGAACATCGAATATAACCGCAGCCGCCAGGCCGCGATCACGACCGAGCTGATCGAAATCATTGCTGGTGCGGAAGCACTGTAGCAACAACGAGAACGCGGGCGCCGAAGCGCTCTAAGGATACGGACCAAGGAAACGAACATGGCCACCGCCGCAACAACCACCACCAAGCCCAACCTCACGGGCAACGGCACCATCTCCCAGGTGATCGGCGCCGTCGTCGACGTGCATTTCGAAGGCGAACTGCCGCCGATCCTGACCGCGCTCGAAACCAAGAACGGCGATTCCACGCTGGTTCTCGAAGTTGCGCAGCACCTCGGTGAAAGCACCGTCCGCACCATCGCGATGGACGGCACCGACGGCCTCACGCGTGGCAGCGAAGTGATCAACACCGGCGCGCAGATTTCCGTGCCCGTCGGCCCCAAGACGCTCGGCCGGATCATGAATGTGATCGGCGAAGCGATCGACGAGCGCGGCCCCATCGGTGCGGAAAAGACCGCCCCGATCCACGCTGCGGCCCCCGAGTTCGTCGACCAGTCGACCGAATCGAGCATCCTTGTCACCGGCATCAAGGTCATCGACCTTCTCGCGCCTTACGCGAAGGGCGGCAAGATCGGCCTGTTCGGTGGCGCGGGCGTCGGCAAGACCGTGCTGATCCAGGAACTGATCAACAACATCGCGAAGGGCCACGGCGGCGTGTCCGTGTTCGCGGGCGTTGGTGAGCGTACCCGTGAAGGTAACGATCTCTACCACGAATTCCTCGACGCGGGCGTCATCGCCAAGGACGCCGACGGCAACGCGACCTCCGAAGGCTCCAAGGTTGCGCTCGTCTTCGGCCAGATGAACGAGCCTCCCGGTGCGCGTGCCCGCGTGGCGCTGTCGGGTCTGACCATGGCGGAATATTTCCGCGATGAAGAAGGCCAGGACGTGCTGTTCTTCGTCGACAACATCTTCCGCTTCACGCAGGCGGGTTCGGAAGTGTCCGCGCTGCTGGGCCGTATCCCGTCGGCCGTGGGCTACCAGCCGACGCTGGCGACCGACATGGGTAACCTGCAGGAACGCATTACTTCGACCAACAAGGGCTCGATCACCTCGGTGCAGGCCATCTACGTGCCCGCCGACGACCTTACCGACCCTGCGCCTGCCACCTCGTTCGCCCACTTGGACGCGACGACCACGCTGAACCGCGCGATTTCGGAACTGGGCATCTACCCGGCGGTCGACCCGCTCGACTCCACCAGCCGCGTGCTCGAACCGCGCGTCGTGGGTCAGGAGCACTACGAGACCGCTCGTAAGGTCCAGGAAACGCTGCAGAAGTACAAGTCGCTGCAGGACATCATCGCGATTCTGGGCATGGACGAGCTTTCGGAAGAAGATAAGCTGACCGTCGCCCGCGCGCGCAAGATCCAGCGCTTCCTCTCGCAGCCGTTCCACGTCGCCGAGGTGTTCACCAACATCCCCGGCCAGTTCGTGCAGCTCGAAGACACCGTGAAGAGCTTCAAGGCCGTGGTGGATGGCGAATACGATCACCTGCCCGAAGCTGCCTTCTACATGGTCGGCGGCATCGATCAGGCGGTCGAAAAGGCCAAGAAGCTGGCCGAGGACGCGTAAATCGATAGCCCTCTCCCCTTGCGGGAGAGGGTTGGGAGAGGGGTTCGGAGCGCCAGCTCCGATCTCCCCCTCTCTACTGCGACTAGGGCCTGCTTCGCAGCCCTAAGTCTCGTATCTCTCCCGCAAGGGGAGAGAGGTGAGGTATTAGAATGGCACTGCATTTCGAACTCGTAACCCCCGCCCGCCACGTGCGCAGCGATGACGTCCACATGGTCGTGGTCCCCGGTGCCGAGGGTGAATTCGGCGTGCTCGAAGGCCATGCGCCCTTCATGTCGACGATCAAGGACGGCGCGGTGCAGGTCTACAAGACCGCCGGTGCCACGCCCGAAACGATCGAAGTGCGCGGCGGCTTTGCCGAGGTGGGCGAGAACGGCCTGACCATCCTCGCCGAACACGTCGAAGGCTGACGCTTCGCGTCACGCACCTATGCCGAGGATCCCGATTCCAGCGCTCCTCGCGCGCCTTGCGCGGATCGGGCTGGTCGTCGCGGCGGTCCTCGCGTTCGTCTTCGCAATCCTGCCCGCAGTTCCGGGGCCGGAGACCTATAACGACAAGGTCCTGCACGGCGGCACGTTCTTTGTGCTTGCATGCCTTGCCTCGGTCGGCTGGCGCCGCAGTTCGGTTATCGTGCTGTTCCTCGCCCTCACTGCGTTCGGCGGATTGATCGAGATCGTCCAGGGGCTCGACCTGTTGGGGCGCGACGCGGACTGGATGGACCTGCTGGCCGACATGGTCGGCGCGGCGCTGGGCCTGATCCTGACACGGGCCATCACCCGCCCCGCCTGAACCGCATACCATTCAGCGGGTGGGCGCGTGGAAATCGGGCGGCTTGTCGGCAATCCACGCAAGAAATTTCGCCACCGCCTCGTTCTCCTTCAGCCGAGCAGGATCGTCACCGATCCGGGCAAGCTGGGCATTGGTGAAATTGGCGTGGATCGTCCTGTGGCAGATCGGGTGTACCGGCACGGTCGCCCTGCCCTTCTTCGCCTTCGGAACCGGATGATGCCATTGCACGCGCGTCTCGATGGCGCGACCGCACAACCAGCAGGTGAGCGGCGCCTCGGATCGATCAGTCCGCGTAATGGAACAGCTCGCTCGTGACGCCGCCGTAATCGTCTCCCGCCATCACATCGACCGATTTCGGTTCGCCCGTGCACTGCCTGTCGCTCAGCACCTTGCCGCCGCGCACGACCATCACCCCGTCGGTAAATGCCGGATCGTTCGGTTCGCCGGGTTCGAAATTGGTGCGGACGGTGCGGCTGTACACGATGTAGCGCGTGGCATCGTTGACGAATTCGATCTGCGATTCGCCCCCGCCCGAATAGGGCACGTTGGCAAAGCGTCCGCCGTTGAGAACCATCTCGGCGGTGTCCGACCCGTAGCGGTACTGCGCCTGCGGCTTACCCGCCTCGTCGGTCACGCCGCACACCGCGATCTGCTTACGACCCGCCTCGCAGAAGAACAGCGGCCGTTCGCCCCGCCCGCAGGCGACCGGCTGCGCCATGTCCCGCATAGCCGCTTCGGCGGAGGTGGCATCGTCCATGGTGGATGTCTCGGGCGCATCCGGAGCGGGTGCATCCGCCGATGCTTCGAGATCCTGCGTATCGAGCTGGTCTGCGCCGTCCCCCGCTGTGTTGTCGCAACCCGCGAGCGCCAGGCTCACCGCGCCGATCAGGATCATCGCCCGCATTATTTCTTCTCCGCAGCCTTCTTGCGCTTCATCGCATCGTGGAAGCGATCGGCCCAGCCCGGCTTGATCGACTGTTCGGCGCGCTCCATCCGCAGTTCGCCTGCACCGACATCGCGCGTTACCGTACTGCCCGCCGCGACGATGGCATCCGCGCCGATCGAGACGGGTGCCACCAGCGCACTGTTCGATCCGATGAAGGCGCGTTCGCCGATCACGGTCTTGTACTTGAAATAGCCATCGTAATTGCAGGTGATCGTGCCCGCGCCGATGTTGGCACCCGCGCCCACCTCGGCATCGCCCAGATAGGTCAGGTGGTTGGCCTTGGCACCTTCGCCCAGCACGGCTTTCTTCATCTCGACGAAATTGCCGACCCTGCTGCCCTTCGCCATCACCGCGCCGGGGCGCAGGCGGGCATAGGGGCCGACTTCGCAGCCCTCGCCCACCGTGGCCCCTTCCAGATGGCTGAACGCCTTGATGTGCGCGCCATCGGCGATGGTGACACCCGGCCCGAAGACCACGTTGGGGTCGATCGTAACGTCGCGACCGATCTGCGTGTCGTAGCTGAAAAAGACCGTCTCTGGGGCGCGCAGCGTCGCACCGCCCGCCATCGCTTCCTCGCGCTTCAGGTCCTGCCACTGCGCTTCGGCGCGGGCGAGTTCGGCGCGGCTGTTGATCCCCGCAACCTCGCCCGGATCGCTCGCGGTCACCGCCGCGCAGGTCTCGCCATCGGCGATGGCGATGTTGACGATGTCGGGCAGGTAATATTCGCCCTGCGCATTGTCGTTGCCCACGCGCCGCAGCAGATCGAACATGTCCTGCGCACGCGCCGCCATCAGGCCCGAGTTACATAGCTGGCAGGCGCGCTCTTCCTCGGTCGCGTCCTTGAATTCGACCATCTTGGCGATCCTGCCCTGATCGTCCGCGATCACGCGCCCATAGGCGAGCGCGTCTTCGGGCTCGAAGCCGAGCACCACCACCTTGGGCGCATCCTCGGCGTGCAGCCGGTCGAGCATGGCCTGCATGGTCTCGCCGCGCACGAAGGGAACGTCGCCGTAGAGCACCAGCACGTCGCCGGTGAAATCGCCCAGCGCATCTTCGGCCTGCTGCACCGCGTGGCCCGTGCCGAGCTGAGGCTCCTGCACGCGCGTCTGCGCTTCCTCGCCGAGCGCCGCCTCCAGCTGTTCGCGACCCGCGCCGACCACCACGACCTTGTGCTTGGGCCCGAGTGTATCGAGCGAGTCGATCAGGTGGTGCAGCATCGGGCGGCCCGCGATGGGGTGCAGAACCTTGTGCAGGTCGGACTTCATGCGGGTGCCTTTGCCCGCGGCGAGGATGATGGCGGCGAAATCTCTCATGCGCGTCGCTGTGCCACCATCGGCTTGCAGAATGAAGAAGCTTTCGCCACGCCGCGCTGCATGACCGATTTTCCATTCGACTCCATCGGCCTCGATCTCGACGGCACGCTCCTCGACACCAAGGCGGATCTCGCTGCGGCAGTGAACGTCGCGCTCGCAGAAGGCGGCTACGCGCAGGTGCCTGCCGAACAGGTGGAAGGCATGATCGGCGGGGGCGCGAAGATGATGCTCGCCCGCGCGATAGAGAGCCAGGGCGGGAGCATGGCGGAGGAGGACTTCCGCCCGCTCTACAAGGTGCTGCTGCGCTATTATTCGGAGAACAACGCGGTTCATTCGCGGCCCTTCGCCGGTGTGATCGACACGCTCGACCGGCTGGCGGCGATGGACGTGAAGCTGGCGGTGGTGACCAACAAGTTCGAAAGCTTCGCGAACGAGATTCTGCGCCAGCTGGGCCTGGCCGACCGCTTCGTGACGCTGATCGGCGGCGACTCTCTGGGGCGCGATGCGGAAGGGAATTTCCGCGCCAAGCCTGCGGCCGACCCGATCCACGCCGCGATCGAACGGTGCAACGCCACCCGCCTCGCCTTCGTGGGCGACAGTTCGTACGATGTGATGGCTGCACGCGCAGCAGGCGTCCCGGTGGTCGCGGCGGGCTACGGCTATTGCGACAAGCCTCCACACGAGCTGGGCGCGGACGCGGTGATCGACCGATTCGATGCGCTGATTCCCGCGCTGGAAGCGCTTTAGGCGGCGCACGGGCGCGCCCCGCCGCTACGGCAGCCAGGCTTCGCCGGGGCGTTGTTGCAAGCCTCCCCGGAACCTGCCAACCCGGCCCCGTATTTCTGAACTGTAGAACACGAGAATGGAGAGACCCTCATGACCATTTCGTTCAAGGATAAAGTCGTCATCGTCACCGGTGCAGGCGGCGGGCTTGGCCGCGCCTATGCGCTCGAACTCGGTCGCCGCGGCGCGAAGGTCGTGGTCAACGACCTCGGCGGTGCGCGCGACGGCACCGGTTCGTCCGACGCGGCAGCCGAGGTGGTCGCAGAGATCGAAAAGGCCGGCGGCGAAGCGATGGCCAATGGTGGATCGGTGACCGAATACGAGCAAATGGAAAAGATGGTCGCCGACGCCAAGCAGAAGTGGGGCGGCGTCCACTGCCTCATCAACAATGCGGGCGTGCTGCGCGACAAGAGCTTCGCCAAGATGGAACCGGCCGACTTCGAATTCGTGGTCGACGTTCACCTCAACGGTTCGGCCAACGCGACCAAGGCCTGCTGGGACACGTTCCGCGACCAGGCCTATGGGCGCGTGCTCATGACCGCGTCCTCGACCGGCCTGTTCGGTAATTTCGGCCAGGCGAACTACGGTGCGGCGAAGCTCGGCCTCGCCGGTCTGACCAAGACGCTCCAGCTCGAAGGCGCGAAGTACAACATCAAGGTCAACACGCTGTCCCCCGTCGCGGGCACGCGCATGACCGAAGACCTGTTCCCCAAGGAAGCGTTCGAACTTTTCGCTCCGGAGAACGTGGTTCCCGCAGCGCTTTATCTCGTCAGCGAGGATGCCCCGACCAACGCCATCGTCGGCGCGGGCGCGGGTGGCTTCCACTCGGCATGGGTCGTGATGAACGACGCCGTCTGGCTGCCCGAGGGTGAGCGCACGGTCGAAGGCTTTGCCGAGAACTGGGAAAAGATCAGCGAGCAGTCCAACCTCAAGGCCCCGCAGTCGGGTGCCGAACAGTCGGGCGCGATCCTCGCCGCGATGCAGAAGGTCACCGGCACCGGACCCGGCAGCGCGCGCGGTTAACGCCCGCCGTAGATCCGGCTAAGGTCCGGTTGCCGCCGCGTTTTTCGATAGCGCGGCGCGACAGGGCAGGATAATTCAGCCCCCGGGGGTCGGGGGAGCAGCCAATACGGCTCGCTCCACCCCTCGGGGGTTGATACTTTATGGAAACCATGGAATTTCCCGCGGCCGGTGCACATACGGAGGCTTCGGACGGCGGCTTTGCGCAGCTGAAATCGCGCGCACGCAATGCCGGTTACGCGATCATCGCCTATATCGGCATCGCCGCGGTGATGCTGGTGTTCGAAGTGCTCGCGCTGACGGGCCAGATCGATCTTTATGCGATGACGCCCGAAACGCTCGCGGTCACCTACGGCTTCGCGGCGATCGCCTATCTGCTGATCTTCCTCGTCTCGGTCGTGCTGGTGGGCATGTGGATTTACCGGGCGCACGCCAACCTCAAGGAGCGCGGGATCGAGACCGAGTCCTCGCCCGGAATGGCGGTGGGCTGGTACTTCATCCCCTTCGCCAACCTGATCAAGCCGTTCCAGAACATGCGCGATCTGTGGAACGAGAGCCATCTGGAAAGCGACAGTTATGGCGAGCCTGCGCCGGGCCTCATCAACGCCTGGTGGGCCTGCTGGATCATCGGCAGCATCCTGTCCAATATCAGCGCGCGGATGGAAGGCTATGGCGATGGCAGCAATATGGTGGTCGCCAATGGCATGGGCGCCGTGTCGAGCGTGCTGCTGATCGCATGCGGGGTGATGCTGCACCGGATCATCCGCCAAATCACCCACGCGCAGGACACCGCGCTCCACGTCAGCCAGGTGTTCGACTAGCACCCGCACCCGACCGGCGACACACCCGCTCCGTCAGGCTGTATTGACACGCTAACACACTGGTCATAGCCTCCCTTTCCGAACAGGCAGGGGAGGCTTGGCCGGTGTACTCAGAGGAAGATATCAATTCCGCCGTCGAGGCGGGAGCGCTGAGCGAGGATGCTGCGGCATCGTTTCGCGCGCACATGAGCGAGGTGCGCGGCATTTCGCGCGGGGATGAGGAGAACTTCAGGCTCCTCAATTCCTTCAACGACATTTTCGTCGCTATCGGCATCGCCATCATGCTCTTCGCAGCAGGCGCGATCGGGCAGCAACTGGGCAAGATGCTCGTTCCGCCGCCAGACTGGAACTGGGACGCCAACCTAACCAATGCCCAATTCGAAGCTCTGGGCCGCCAGCAAAGCTTCAGCACCGCCGTTTCGGTGGCGATCGCGGCGGGGCTGGTTGCCGTAACGTCCTGGCCACTGGCTGAATTCTTCACCCGCGCGCGGCGCATGGCGCTGCCCAGCATCATCCTGCTGCTCGGCTTCGTCGGCGGCACCTTCGTCGGTTCGGCGGCGCTCGGCGTATCCCTGATCGGTACCGAGCAGAGCGAACCGCTGGCGGGGTATTTCATCGCCGGTGCGGGCGTCATTGCCGCATTGGCCGCGTGGCTCCACTGGGCGCGGTTCAAGGTTCCGATCACGGTCGCCGCTGGTGCAGCAGCGCTGTCGGCCACGCTGATCGGTCTGATCCTGTCGGCGGTCGAACCGCTCGACCTGGACGCTCAGGATGTGATGCTGTGGCTTACGCTGGTGGCTGGGCTGCTGGTGTTCGCCTTCGCGATGCGCTGGGACCTCAGCGATCCGGAGCGCACCACCCGCCGCAGCGATGTCGCCTTCTGGCTGCACCTGCTGGCCGCGCCGATGATCGCGCACCCGATCTTTTACACGCTGGGTGTCGTCGGAGGGTCGGATATCGGCTTGGCCAAAGCCATCGCCGTCCTGGCGATCTACGTCGCTTTCGGCATCGTGGCATTGATCGTGGACCGGCGGGCGCTGCTCGTCTCCGCTCTCGTCTACGTGCTGTTCGCGCTCGCCTTCCTGTTCGATCGCTTCGGCGCGGTCGAGCTGACTGTCGCGCTCACCGCACTGGTGATCGGCTCCGCCCTGCTATCGCTGTCGGCCTTCTGGGCACCGATCCGGCGCGGCGTGCTGGGGATCGTGCCAGAAGACTGGCGCGATGCCCTGCCGAGCAGTGAGCGGGAGCTGATTGCCGCCTGACGAGGTTGCTTGCGGTATCGAGAAAAGCCCGCCGTCCCCCTGGATGGCGGGCTTTTTCTGTCGGGTCAGTCGATCGCCTTGACCAGCCGCCGTTCGAGCGGGGCGAGCACGCCCGCCAGCTCGTGCCCGCGCTTCAGGATCTGGCCGTGTTCGCCGAACAGCGTCCACATGCCCTGCTTGTTACGCAAGGACGGACGCTTCTCGACGCGGGCCTGCGGGCGCTCGGCGGTCCGGCGGAACGCGGCGAAGCTGGCCGCATCGCGGCCGAAATCCATCGCGTAGTCGCGCCACTCGCCCGCCGCGACCATGCGGCCGTAAAGGTCGAGGATGCGCATCAGTTCGTCGCGGGCGAAACCGACCTGGTTCGGTCGCGCACCCGGAAAAGACAGTACCGTGCCGCCTGCGGGCGTGCTCATCAGCTACCCGTTCCGCTGCGTCGCACCGGGTCGTTATCGGGCTGCTGTTTCTTGAGCGCCTCGATCTCCGCGCGCAGCGACGCCAGTTCGGCCTCGAACGCGTCGGCGCGGCGTTTGCCCGCCGTGCTCTGATCCTCGCATGGCTCGTCGCATGGGGTGCCGTAGGGGATGAATTCGCGCAGCCATTCCTCTGCGGGTACTAGTGTGGACCGCGCCTTCATGCCGATCATCGTCGCACCGTCGGGCACATCGTCGGTGACGACCGCATTGGCCCCGATCCGTGCGCGTTCGCCGACAGTGATCGGCCCGATCACCTGCGCGCCCGAGCCGATGATGGCGTAGTCGTTGATCGTCGGGTGGCGCTTGCCCGCCTTGCCGTTGGTCGGGTTGGTCCCGCCCAGCGTGACGCACTGGTAGATCGTCACCCAGTCGCCGATCTCGGCCGTCTCCCCGATCACGGTGAAACCGTGGTCGATGAAGAAGTACTTGCCGATGGTTGCGCCGGGATGGATGTCGATCGCGGTCAGAAAGCGCGAGAAGTGGTTCACCAGCCGCGCGAGGAAATAGAGCTTCGCTTCGAACAGCCAGTGCGCGACGCGGTGCAGGCCCAGCGCGAGCACGCCCGGATAGAGCAGCACTTCCCACCGCGATCGTGGCGCGGGGTCCCGCTTTTTCACGGAGTCGAGATAGTCGATCAGACCCACGAACATCGTCTCACAAGTCTTCCACCCTTCCCCCGCTAAATCAAGCGGGCTTGCGCCGGGCCATCGATCGATTCGAGGGCATCGCGACACAGGTTGCGCGTCGGGCGCGATTGTCGTTCCAGAGCGAGACGGTCGACCGCGGCGACGAAGCGTTCCGCCGCCTCGAAACTGCGCGTCATGCGCGGGATGACGTAGGCCAGCGACCCCTCGCCCAGCATCAGTCCGCGCCGCTCCGCATGGCTCAGGATCAGATCCCGCATCATCTGATCATCGGGAGCACCGATTTCAAGCGCCAGCGCCGCACCCAGCCGCGATCTAAGATCGGGCAGCGCAATCTCCCACGGGGCGGTCCCGGGGATGAGCAGCAGGGCCGTGCCTTCTTCCTGCGCGCGGTTCCAGCGATGGAACAGCGCGGTCTCGTCGATGGCATCGGCCGGGTCGATCGTTTCGCCCAATCCGGCATGTTCGAACCAGCGCCCCAGCAGCGATGTGCCCGAACGCGGCGGCCCGCGCAGGATCGCCGTGCGGAAGGGCCAGCTGGCTGGCGCACGCAGCGCCTCGACCACGCCCGCGTTCGCGGTTCCGATCACGATATGCTCGGGATCGCCCTCGCGCGCCGGAGGCAGCGGGAGTGCGATTTGCGATGCGGGACGGCCCATCCTCGCGGCCCCCGCCTAGCGACTGATCGTGAGGTTGCTACCGTCGCGCTGCACGTTGTAGCCGCGCTGCGCCAGCGCGCCGACGAGCTCGTCCTGCGATCCCGCATAGGTCACGCTCAGCACCGAACTGCCACCGATCGCCGTGCTCGAAACCGAAGCCCCGCGAATCCCCGGGGTACCGCGCACGGCGGAGATCGCTGCGTCGAAGGCGGCGGCATCGGGCGACGGGAAGGTGATGAACAGGTTGATGACCTGCGGGGTATCGTCGCCCTCGCCAGTCGCCACCTGCGCCGCGTTCGCATCCGCCACGTTCTCTTCTTCGGTCTGGCGGGTGCGGGCGTTCGCTTCGGCCTGCGCCAAGATCGCGCGACTTTGTTCAATGAGCCTTGCGATGTCGGGATCGATCGATCCCCGCCCACGGTTGAGCGTCGGGTCGGGACGGATCGTCCCCTTCTCGAGCGCGGTGACGAACATCTCGTCGAACTTTTCCACCGCACGGTTCAGCATCGCGGGCAGCTGCCGCGGCGAATCGGCGCGCATGGTGAAGCTGCCAAGATAGTCGTTATCCGGCCCATGGCGCGCCACGAAGCGCCCTTCGACCGGGCCGCCGGGATAGAGATAGCGCAGCTCTGCAATCGGGACGAGCACGTCGGCCGCGCCGAACTGGTCGAGAATGGTCGCCCACCAGTAACGGCTGCGGCGCCCCGTCTGGCCGTAGGTGAGCAGCAGCGATTCGCCCGCCTGGCCCGCCGGTCGCACGTAATCGACCCGGCTCGTGCCCGGCTGGTATTCGGCCCAGGCCCGCTGCCACGGGTTGACCTGTTCGTACATCAGCTCGCTGCCCGCGCTGATCGTCACCGGCAGCAGCAGCATCGGTGCGGAGCGGCGGGTTTCGCCCGACCGCCCCAGATAACCGGCGGAACGCTGCCGGTCGAAGGTAACGCCCAGCGTCGCAATATAGCGTTTCGGCCCGGTCTCCTCGTGCTGGATCACGATCGAGGAGACCATATCCTGTATCTGGCTTTCGGATAGTTTTGGCCCGCCCAGCTTCTCCCACGCGAGGACCTGCGCCTGCTTCCACGCCTTCTGACGCGCTTCCTCGGCGGTATCGGCGGTCACGTTGACCTCGATCCCGCCGACATTGATGTCGGTGCTGACCATAAGCGGCGCGATCCCGCGGTCGCCCTGGACCTGCGCATTCGCCCAGCCCGCGTACAGCGCGGCCATTGCCCCGGCGAGGGCAAGGATGGCGATGGCGACGCGCGCGAAAGGGGGGACGGAAAGGGTCATCGGGAAAATCGGGTGCCTTTTGCCCAAGTGGCGATGGATTTCCAAGCGCGAATGCGTAAGACGGGCCGCGATGAACGATCCCGAAACAGGCTACACCTACGAAAGCGCAGGCGTCTCGATCGCGGCGGGCAACGCGCTGGTCAAGGCGATCGGCCCGCTGGTGCGCGCAACCGCGCGGCCCGGTGCCGATGCGGAACTGGGCGGCTTCGGCGCTTTCTTCGATCCCAAGGCGGCAGGTTTCAAGGACCCGCTGCTGGTCGCGGCGAACGACGGCGTGGGCACTAAGCTCAAGCTCGCGATCGACCACGACCGGCACGACACGGTCGGCGTGGATCTGGTCGCAATGTGCGTCAACGACCTGATCGTGCAGGGCGCGGAGCCGCTGTTTTTCCTCGACTATTTCGCAACCGGCAAGCTGGAGAGCGGCGTCGCAGAGCGGGTGATCGCTGGCATCGCGGATGGCTGCAAGCAGGCGGGCTGCGCGCTGATCGGCGGCGAAACCGCTGAAATGCCGGGCATGTATGCCGAGGGCGACTACGACCTTGCCGGATTTTGCGTCGGCGCAGTCGAGCGCGGACAGCAGCTGACCGGCGAGAAAATCGCGCCGGGTCATGCGCTTATCGGCCTCGCAAGCTCGGGCGTGCATTCCAACGGCTTCTCGCTCGTGCGGCGGCTCGCGGAGGACAAAGGCTGGAAGATGGACCGCCCCGCGCTGTTCGATGCCGACCGCCTGCTCGTCGATCACCTGATGGAGCCCACGCGAATCTATGTGAGCAGCCTGTTGCCGCTGATCCGCGACGGGCTGATCGACGGGCTGGCGCACATTACCGGTGGCGGCCTGCTCGAAAATATCCCCCGCGCGCTGCCCGATGGCGCGCGCGCGAAGGTTCACGCGCACCGCTGGCCGCTCCCGCGCCTGATGGCCTTCCTGCAGGCGCAGGGGAATATCGAACCGGCAGAACTCGCGCGCACCTTCAACTGCGGCATCGGGATGGTGCTGATGGTGGCCGAAGAGAAGGTCGACGCGGTGACCAAGCGCCTCGAAGAGGCGGGCGAAACCGTCTTCCCGATCGGAGAAGTCGTCGCGGGCACGCGCGGCTGCGATGTCGACGGAACCGCCGGGCTTTGGTCCGCGCAGAGCGACTGGGTCGCTGAGCATGATCACTGAGTTCGGCTTTCCCCGTCCCGTTTACGGGAGGGGCGGCGAGACTTGGCACGCAGTGCCTGGTCGCAGCGGGGTGGGCCGATTGGCCCATGCCCACCCCCAACCCCTCCCGCATGCGGGAGGGGAGCTTTGACGTCTCGCCCGAAAGTCGCGGTGCTGATCTCGGGCGCGGGGTCGAACATGGCCGCGCTGCTCTATGCCAGCCGCGTCGGCGCACCCTACGAGATCGTCCTGGTCGCGAGCAACGATCCGCACGCGGGCGGGCTGTCGCTGGCCGAGGCCGAGGGCATTCCTACCTTCGCGCTGTCTCACAAGGGTATGAAACGCGCCGAACACGACGCGGCGATGGACGACGCGATCCTCAAGTCGGGCGCGGAATATGTCGCGCTGGCGGGCTATATGCGCGTGCTGTCTGACGAGATGGTCGCGCGCTGGGAAGGCCGGATGCTCAACATCCATCCCTCGCTGCTGCCCAAGTACAAGGGGCTCGACCCGCACGCGCGCGCGCTCGAAGCAGGCGACGAAGCGGTCGGCGCGTCGGTGCATCTGGTCACCTCCGAACTCGACGGGGGCGAGGTGCTAGGCCAGGCCGAGGTGATGGTAATGGGCGGCGACACGCCGGAAACGCTGGCGAACCGGGTCAAGCTCGCCGAACACCAGCTCTACCCGCGCGTGCTGGGCGACTATGTGTCGCGCGGCAACGATCCGCAGTGGCTGCTGCGCCGCTTGACCAGGATGGCGCTGGCGCTCCCCGAAGCCCAGGCCGCGACCAGCCATGGCTCGCCCGGTTTCAAGATCGCGGGCAAAAGCGGCAAGTTCTTCGCCCATTTCGCCGATCGCCACCACGGCGCAGAGCAAATCGCGCTGCTCGCCAAGACCAGCGGGCAGGACGAACTGGCCGATCTGGTCGAACGCGACCCCGAGGTGTTCTTCCGCCCCGCCTATTACCACGCGAGCGGATGGGTCGGCATCGCGCTCAACCGCCCCGATTGCGACTGGGATCAGGTGCAGCATTGGCTCGAACGCTCATGGCGCAGCGTCGCGCCCAAGCGGCTCACGAAGCTTATGGATGCGGCGGAGGAGTTTTAGCTAGCCGACCACGCTCACGCCGGGCGGATACCAAGTCAGCTCGATCCGCAGACCGTCCGGATCGGGCAGGAACAGCGCCTGTGCGCCGTCCAGGTCCTGCACCGGCTGCGGGTCCAGCCCCGCAGCGATCAGTGCTTCGCGCAGCGCGTGCACGCTTTGCGCATCGGGCATGCCGAGACCCCAATGGTTGAGGCCCGCGCCATAGCGTTCGTAGGGACGCGTGCCTTCCTTGGCCTTCATGAATTGCAGCCAGAAGCCCTCGCCATCGGTCCAGATGCCCGGCTTAGTCCTGGTGAAGCCGATCAGCGGCAGAAGCGTATCGTAAAACGCCTCGCTCGCGGCGCGATTTGAATAGAGGATCGTCAGATGATCGAGGCGAGGCCTGGTGCTCATCTTCGCGATATGGGAGGGCGCCAGAACGAAACAAGCGGCGCTCCCGTCAGGGAACACCGCTCGTCGCTTCCGCAAAAGCGGTAAGTCTTTAGCCGACGATCTCGTCGTCGTTGAAGAAGAACGCGATTTCGGTCGCGGCGTTTTCGTCGCTGTCCGAACCGTGGACCGAGTTCGCTTCGATCGATTCGGCGTAGGTCTTGCGGATCGTGCCGTCGGCTGCGTCGGCCGGGTTGGTCGCGCCCATCACGTCGCGGTTGCGCTTCACGGCGTCTTCGCCTTCCAGCACCTGCACGACCACGGGGCCGCTGGTCATGAAGTCGACCAGTTCGCCGTAGAAAGGGCGCTCTGCGTGGACTTCGTAGAACTTCTTCGCCTGGTCTTCGCTCATGTGGATGCGCTTGGACGCGACGACGCGGAGGCCGGCTTCTTCCAGCATCTTGGTGACCGCGCCGGTCAGGTTGCGGCGGGTGGCGTCGGGCTTGATGATCGAAAAGGTGCGGGTAACCGCCATGGTGGTATCCTTCGTATTGTCAGGGGGAAATAGATTGCGCGCGCCAGTAGCAGCTTCGGCGCAAGCCGCAAGTGCGTGGGGCTCGCGCGTCGGCTCAGGCGACCTTTACCCAGCGCCCCTCGCGCTGTTCGTAGAATGAGCGCTCCAGCCCCTCGCGGGCCGAAACCTCGCGCCACGCGGTGCGCGCAACGTCGCGTCCGGAATCGTCGAACAGCAGGAAGACCCGCTCGAACGCGCCACCTTCCAAAGTCTCCGCCCGCCACTTGCCATCGGCGAGGATGCAGGCCGACGCCGTGTTCGGCGCGGCGCATGCGTCGGAAATCAGGATCGGCTGGCGCGCATCATGCTCGCCGCCCACGGTACCATGGGCGAGAAAAGCCTCCGGCTTCCCCTCCCACAGTGCAGCGTCGAGTGCTTCGCGCTGCGCGGCATCTTCGCTGACCACCAGCACGCGGCCGTCGTCGGCCAGCACACGCTCGGCGATCATCGCGACCACGCGCTCGGCCGGGTCGCGGCTCAGCAGCCAGAAATCGACTTTCATGAAGATGCCTTAGCGTTGCGCCTGCACCGCTCCGAGCAATATTTCACGCTGTCCCAGTCGCGCTCCCACTTCTTACGCCACGCGAAGGGCAACCCGCAGGCCGCGCAGATCTTGCTCGGCAGGTCGCCCTTCTTGCGCATGCGTCCCATGGGAGCGATCGGCGATCAGCCCTCCAGCACGTCGCGCACGTACTGGTCGAGCAGGCGCACGCCGTATCCGGTTGCGCCCTTGCCGTAGGTTGCGCCCGGCTTGTTCGACCAGGCCATGCCTGCGATGTCGAGGTGCGCCCACGGCGTGCCGTCCTTGATGAAGCGCTTGAGGAACTGCGCTGCGGTGATGGAGCCTGCCTCGCGCGGGCCGACGTTCTTCATGTCGGCGATGGGTGAGTCGATCAGCTTGTCGTAGGCCGGGCCGATCGGCATGCGCCACACCTTGTCGCCGCTCGCCTTGCCCGCAGCCGACAGGTTGTCCGCCAGCGTGTCGTCGTTGGAGAACAGCCCCGCCTGTTCGTGGCCCAGCGCGATCAGCATCGCGCCGGTCAGCGTGGCGAGGTCGATGACTGCAGCGGGCTTGTACTCTTCCTGCGCCCAGTGGAGCGCGTCGCACAGCACCAGCCGCCCTTCGGCATCCGTGTTGATGACCTCGACCGTCTGACCGCTCATCGTCTTGACCACGTCGCCGGGGCGCTGCGCCTTGCCGTCGGGCATGTTCTCGACCAGTCCGCACACGCCGATCACGTTGGCCTTGGCCTTGCGCTTGGCGAGCGCGACCATGGTTCCGGCAACGGCGCCCGCGCCGCCCATGTCCCACTTCATGTCTTCCATGCCCGCGCCCGGCTTGATCGAGATGCCGCCGCTATCGAAGGTGACGCCCTTGCCCACGAACAGCGTCGGCTTGTCGCCCTCGGCGCCGCCGTTCCACTTCATCGCCAAAATGCGCGAGGGGCGATCGGATCCCTGCCCGACGCCGAGCAGCGCGCCCATGCCGAGCTTTTCCATCTCCGCATCGCCCAGCACAATGATCTCGATCCCCGTGCCGTCGAGCGCCTCGCGGCAGCGTTCGACGAAGCTTTCGGGGTAGAGGACGTTGGCCGGTTCGGTGACGAGCGTCTTGGTGAACTCGACGCCTTCCGCCAGCGCGCTCTCGCGCGCCCACGCGTCCTGCGTGCCATCGGGCGCGCCGACCACGGTTACGCTCTTGAGAGAGACCTTCTCCGCCTCCTTCTGCGTGGTGCGATATTCGTCCCACTGCCAGGCGCGCAGCCGCAGGCCGAGGAGGACCGCTGCGGCATCGTCTGCCGACAGACCGCGATCCCCAAGATCGAGGGCGAGGCTGGTTTCGCCCGAGGTGAGATATTTCGCAGCGAGGGCGCCGCCCGCCTTTTCGAAATTCGCGCGCCGCTCCTTGGCACCCGCATCGCCCACCCCGGCCAGAGCGACGCGCACGACCTTGCCGTCACGTTCGACAAACCCCTCGGTCACCTGTCCCGGCGATCCCTTGAAACGACCGCGCTTCGCCGCTTCGGCGAGCGCCGGTTCGATTCCCTCCGGCATCGAATCCTTATTCGCGATCGAGGCAAGAAGGGCCGCATCGGCGGGGAAGGTGTCGGCGAAGGTGAACTGCATAAGGAAGGAATCCTCCGAAAGAATTTTGTGGGGCCGGCGCACCAATCGACTGGTCGCGTTCGCATGGGCCACCAAGTGCGATTGCGATTAGGAAGGCTCGGTGCAATAGGCAAGCGATGCTCCCGAGCGATCGTTCCTCTCTAGCCTCACCAGCGAACCGCGCATCGCTCCTTGCCGGGGCGGCGCTGGCCGCGCTTGGCGCAATCGGCCTCGGCACCCCGGCGGCGGCGCAGGATGCCCCGCAGGACCCGCCCACCGCCGACCAGCCGGACGGCGTCGACGAGGCGGTGCAGGATTATATCGAGGGCGAGGCCCCGCCCCCCGGCACCGAGCGCGAGATCGGGTTCGAGGCGGACTCGCTCGAATATGATTCGGATGCCGATACCATCGTCGCGCGCGGCAATGTGGTGCTGCGCGAGGGCGAGAGATCGGTGCGCGCGGACCAGGTCCGGTGGGATCGGCCCGCCGGGCAGATCCAGGCGAGCGGCAATGTCCGCTACGTCGATGGCGACGGCAACCAGCTCTATGCCAGCGAGCTGGAGCTGACCGACAAGTTCGAAACCGGTTCGCTCGAAGACCTGTTGCTGGTCCTGCGCGAAGGCGGAAGGCTGGCGGCCGAACGTGGCGAGCGGACCGAGGACGGGCGCGTCGCACTGCAGCGGGCAGTCTATTCGGGCTGTTCGGTGGTCACCTCGGACGGCTGCCCCAAGAACCCGAGCTGGAAGATCACGGCGGAGCGCGTCACCTACGATCCAGAAACCAGCAAGATTCGCTTCCAAAAGGGCTTCTTCTCGCTGTTCGGGCAGCGCCTTGTGCCCCTCCCCACGCTCGAACTGCGCACCGACGGCGGGCCCACCTCGGGCTTCCTCGTGCCCAATCTGCGCATCTCGCGCTCCAACGGTGTGGAACTGAGCGGCGATTATTACTGGCGGCTCGCCGATAACCGCGACCTGCAGATCGGCGCCTATCTGTATTCGCAGGCGACCCCCATGGTGAGCGCGAAATACCGCGAGCTGACCGGCAACGGGGCGTATCAGGTGACCGGCTACGCCACGCACAGCCGGCGGATCGACACCGATTCGCTGACCGCGCAGGACCAGCGCGATTTCCGAGGCTACATCGCCGCCAACGGGCGCTTCATTCTCGGCGAGAACTGGCAGTTCACCGGCTCCACGCGGCTCGCCAGCGACCGCACATTCCTGCGCCGTTACGACATCAGCCGGGATGACCGGCTGCGGACGATGGCCGAACTGGAGCGGATCGACAAAGACAGCTATTTCGTGATCGCGGGCTTCGCCACCCAGACGCTGCGGCTCGACCGCGAGCAGGGCGAGATTCCGCTCGCGCTGCCGCTGATCGACTATCGCCGCCGGATCGACGAGCCACTGCTCGGCGGCACGGTGACGCTGCGCGGCAACAGTCTGGCGATCACCCGCGACGAGGGGCAGGATACCCAGCGCGCGCTGGCGTCCGCGCAGTGGGACCTGCGCCGCGTGACGCCGCTGGGGCAGGTGGTGCAGCTGACCGCGCTTGCCCGCGGCGATGTGTACCATACGGCCAATGGCTCGCAGACCACGATCGCGAGCTATCGCGGGACCAAAGGCTGGGAGACGCGCGCGATCGCGCTCGCCGCGGTCGATGTGTCGTGGCCGCTGGTCGGTCCGCTGTTCGGCGGTACGCAGGTGCTGACCCCGCGCGTCCAGATCGTCGCCACCCCGCCGATTGAGAATGCGACCATTCCCAACGAGGATTCGCGCGCGATCGATCTGGAAGACGTCAACCTGTTCTCGCTCAACCGCTTCCCGGGCGACGACCGGTTCGAAGACGGCGCGCGCGTGACCTACGGCGTCGAATGGGAAATGACCAAGCCCGACTGGCGGGTGTCTGCCAATATCGGGCAATCCTACCGCCTCGACGACAAGCAGATCATCTTCCCCGACGGGACCGGCCTGTCGGACCGTTTCTCCGACATCGTCGGGCGGGCGCGGGTGCGGTACAAGGATCTCGTCTCGTTCACCTACCGCTTCCGGCTGGACAAGGACGACCTGACCCCGCGGCGGACGGAAGTCGACGCGACCATCGGCAGCCGTCGCACCTATGCCGAGATCGGCTATCTGCGGCTCGATCGGAACATCCCGCTCGCGAACGAGGAACTGGGCGACCGCGAGGAATTGCGCGCGGCAGGGCGGTTCGCTTTCGCCGATTACTGGTCCGTCTTCGGATCTGCGGTGGTCAACATGACCAACCGCGACGAGGACCCAACACTGCAATCCGACGGGTTCGAGCCGATCCGTACGCGCCTCGGCATCGCCTACCAGGACGACTGCATCGATCTGGGGCTGACCTGGCGGCGCGATTTCGTCAGCCAGGGCGATGCCTTGCGCGGCAACACGATCGAGCTGACCTTCCGCCTCCTCAACCTCGGTGGGGGCGGCTAGGTGCGGGACAGGCCGAGCTGCCGCATTGGCAGGCGCGGCCAGACGCGCTAGGGGCGATGCATTGCGGACTCAGGCAATGTTCAGCCTCGCGGTCCGATGGAACTTCCTCGGGTGAACCCCGAACACCCTGAAATTATGCGGACAACAGGTTTCTTCGTGATCGACAGCATCTTCAGTAAGGTCGCCACCGGCCTCGCAACGCTTGCAATGACCACCCTGCCCGTCGCGGCTCAGGCGCAGCAGGCGCAGGAGCAGATGGACCAGGCGCAAGAGGCGGAAACGTCGGCGGCCAGCCCGTTCGGTATCCCGTCCGACGTGGTCATGTTCGAAAAGCACGATCCCAACATTCGCACTGCAACCGCGAAGGTGAACGGTGCGATCATTACCGGCACCGATATCGACCAGCGTGTCGCGCTGGTGCTGGCCGCATCGCAGAACCAGGACCTTTCCGACGAGGAATTGCAGGCCCTGCGGATGCAGGTTCTGCGCAACCTCATCGACGAAACGCTTCAGATCCAGGCGGCCGCGGCGCAGGAAATGACAGTCAACGCGGACGAGGTGAACGAACGTTACCTCTCTCTCGCGCAGCAGAACTTTCCCGAACGCCCCCAGGCGATGGACGAATACCTGAACAAGATCGGTTCGTCGCCCGCCGCGCTCAAGCGCCAGATCGAAGGCGAAGTGGCGTGGAGCATGCTGATCCAGCGCAATGTCTCCCCCTTCGTCAACGTGTCGGCCGACGAGGTGAACGAGATCATCAAGCAGCTGGAGGAATCGCGCGGGCAGTTCGAATACCGCCTCGCCGAAATCTATCTTTCCGCGACGCCGGAAACCGCCGCTGCGACCAAACGCAACGCGCAGCAAATCATGGAACAGATCAGCAAGGGCGCCAATTTCCAGGCCTTTGCCAAGCAGTACTCCGAATCGAGCACCGCAGCAGTTGGCGGCGATCTCGGCTTCGTGCGGCTCGCCACCCTGCCCAACGAGATGGCCGACGTGGCCAAGGAGCTCGAAGTCGGGCAGGTGGTCGGCCCCGTGCAGATCCCGGGCGGTTTCGTGATCATGCTGCTGCTCGACAAGCGGCAGATCCTGATGGCCGACCCGCGTGACGCGGCCCTCAGCCTCAAGCAGATCTCGATCAGTTTCGAGCCGGACGTGAGCCAGGAAGAGGCCAACGCCAAGGTGCAGAAGTTCGCCGAAGCGGTGAGCTCGATCCGCGGTTGCGGCGACGCGGCCCGCGCTGCCGGCACCGTGGGCGCGAGTGTGGTCGACAACAACTCGATCAGGGTTCGCGATCTTCCCGAACAGCTCCAGTCGGCCATGCTGCAGCTGCAGGTCGGCCAGGCGACCCCGCCCTTCGGTTCGCTGCAGGACGGCGTGCGGGTCCTGCTGCTGTGCGGACGCGACGATCCGGAAGTGGCGGAAAAGCCCGACTTCAAGCAGATCATGGACCAGATCGAAAACGAGCGGATCGGCAAGCGCGCGCAGCGTTACCTGCGCGACCTGCGCAACGACGCGATCATCGAATACAACTGATCCGGTGCCCGAGCCGGTAAACGCCCCTCTCCCGCTGGCCGTCACCCTTGGTGACCCGGCGGGCGTCGGGCCGGAAATCGTCGCGCACATCAAGGCGCGCGAGGCCGAGCTCGGCTTGCCGGAGCTGCGGCTGGTGGGCCAATCGGCTGCATCCTTTCGCCCCGGCCGACCCGATCGTTCGTCCGCCCGGTTCGCGCTCGATGCGCTCGAGCAGGCGGTCGCCCTGGTCCGCTCGGGCGAGTGCGGCGCTCTGGTGACCGGTCCGGTCGCCAAGTCCGCCATTGCGGAGATCGATCCGACGTTTGTCGGGCAGACCGAATTCCTCGCCGATGCCTGCGGATTGCCGCGTGAGGATGCGGTGATGATGCTCGCCGGGCCATCGCTCAGGACCGTACCGATGACGGTGCATTGCGCGCTGGCCGATGTCCCCGCGCGTCTCTCGCAAGACCTGATCGTGCAACGCAGCCGCATCGTCCACAAGGCGCTGCGATCCGACTACGGGATCGAGGATCCGCGCATCGCCATCGCCGGGCTCAATCCCCACGCGGGCGAGGACGGCCGCATGGGGCGCGAGGAGATCGAGGTGATCGCCCCGGCCATCGCGACACTGCGCGCCGAAGGCATCGACGCGACCGGGCCGCATCCCGCCGACACGCTGTTCGCACCGCATAAGCGCGGGACCTACGATGTCGCGATCGCGATGTATCACGATCAGGCGCTGGTCCCGATCAAGGCGCTCGATTTCGACGAGGGCGTGAACGTGACGCTCGGCCTGCCGATCGTGCGCACCTCGCCCGATCACGGCACCGCATTCGATATTGCCGGACAGGGCATCGCGCGCCCCGACGCGATGATCGCTGCGATCCGCATGGCGGGAGAGATCGCCGCGCGGCGAGGTATGGGAGCCGACCTCCGCTCATCCTGAGCTTGTCGAAGGATCGACTTTTCTTCAAGCGCGGTTGCACAAGTTGAAGGATGGCCCTTCGACAAGCTCAGGGCGAGCGGTTCCTTTTGACGAAATCCCATCCTGACCTCCCCCCTCTTCGCGAAGTGATCGCCGCGCACGGGCTCAGTGCGTCCAAGGCGCTCGGCCAGAATTTCTTGTTCGACGAGCAATTGCTCGCCCGCATCGCCGCGATTCCCGACGATCTGTCGGGCAGGAACGTGCTCGAAGTCGGCCCCGGCCCCGGCGGCCTTACCCGCGCCCTGTTGCGCGCAGGCGCGACTGTCACGGCGATCGAGATGGATCGCCGCTGCCTGCCCGCGCTCGCCGAACTGGGCGAAGCCTTTCCCGGTCGTCTGACCGTGATCGAGGGCGACGCGCTGAGGATCGATCACGATGCCATCTTCGACGGCGCACCCTACGGGATCCTTTCCAACCTGCCCTACAATGTCGGCACCGCGCTGTTCACGCGCTGGATGGGGGGCGAGGTCTGGCCACCCAACTGGACTTCGCTGACGTTGATGTTCCAGCAGGAAGTCGCGCAGCGGATCGTCGCAAAGCCGGGGAGTGCTGCCTACGGGCGCCTCGCAGTCCTCGCCCAGTGGCGCGGCACCGCGAGACTGGCGATGAAGGTCCATCGCAGCGCCTTCACACCGCCGCCCAAGGTGATGTCGGCTATCGTCCATGTCGAACCTGCCACGATGCCCGAAGGCGTCTCGGCGGCGAAACTTGAGCAGGTGACCGCCGCCGCCTTCGGCCAGCGCCGCAAGATGCTGCGCCAGAGCCTGAAAGGCGTGCCGGGTGCACTGGATGCACTTGAAGCGCTGAAGATAGAGCCGACGCGCCGCGCCGAAACGCTCGACATCGGCGAGTTCGTCGAGCTTGCGCGCTTCCTCACCGCCGCGAATTGAGCCGCCGCTCAGCGACCCATTTGGGGCGAAGCGTCGCCGGTCAAACGATCGTGGCCCCGTTGAGCGCTGCTAGTCCGCCACTTCGATCCCACACATCAGCTGCAAGGCGTTCCGGCATGCGGACGCGTCCTCGCTGCACACAGCCAACTGATCGAGCGATTCGTCCAGATCCGTGGTGACGTACCGCATGCTATCGATGCGATTGCGCTCCATGAATTGGTTAAGATCGTCGGTGCTGTCTCCGCCCTCGACCACCTGCCCCACATGCCCGCTCTTGCGCAACGCCACCCGCGTCCGTTCGACCGCCTCTATTTCGGGATTGGCTCGCAGGCCCAGCACCTCGACCGCTGCGAACCAGGGGGACAGTTCGGCAGCGAGTTCGCGCGGGGTGAATTCGATGACGTGGAAGCGATTCCACGGGCGCTTCCCCGGCTCCAGTCGGATACACGCATTGGGTGTGGTAAGGACCGCCACCCCGCCCGGCGCGAGCACGCGCCGCATCTCCGCAAGCAACCGGTCGCGCGCGACGACGTGCTCGATCACCTGCGCGCAGATAATCAGGTCGAATGCATCGTCCGAAAAAGGCAGATCGGCCCCATCGGCGACGCGAAAATCTATCGGCCTGGGTGTCACAAGCGCATTGGCCTCGGCAATGAGGCGCTCCGAAACGTCGCACCCCGCCACACTCGCCGCCACGAACGAGAGCATCTGGCTGCCGTATCCGTTGTTGCACCCCAGATCGAGCACGCGTCGATCGCGCGCCAGGGGAAGGGCGCGGACATAGGGCAAGCGGTGGAACAGCGAGAGGACGTATTTCTCGATACTGGCAAACCCGCTCAGGTTGACCGAGCGATGGCCGACTGCGTGACTGGCCACCATCTCGTCATGCGATTTCGGTCTCGGTTCCGCCATGACCCATCATGTCTTGGCGGTATGTCCGACGCAATGGGTATCGCTGTCTTCACCGCTTTGCAGCGAGCAGACGAAGGCTGCCCACACTCTCTCAACCCGACCGGACTTGGCCCGCCGCGCCGCGCAGGCTAGGCCCCCGGGCATGAGCAGACTTTCCGGCCCCCTCCAGCAGGCCATCGAAACCATCGACGGCGCGACAATGCTCGCGCAGGTCGAGCGCTGGGCACGTATCAATTCGGGCACTTCCAATCTCGAAGGGCTCGCCCGCATGGCCGAGGAATTGAGCGAGGCGTTCTCCGCGCTCCCCGGCGCAATCACGCTGGAAGAACCCGCGCCAGTCACTGCGGTCGACGCGAGCGGCAAGGAGACCGCGGTACGGAACGGCCAGCACTTCGTGGCGCGCGTACGGCCCGAGGCGAAGCGGCGCTTCATCCTGACCGGCCACATGGACACCGTCTTCCCCGCAGATCACCCGTTTCAGGACCTGACCTGGCTCGACGAGCATACGCTCAATGGCCCCGGCACGGCGGATATGAAGGGCGGACTTGCGATCATCCTCGCCTCGCTGACCGCGCTCGAAGGGATCGAGGCGTGGCAGCAGGTCGGCTACGACGTGATGATCAACGCGGACGAGGAAACCGGCTCGCTCTCCTCCGCCCCGCTGATCGAGCAGCTGGCGCAGGGCAAATACGCCGCGCTGACTTTCGAGCCTGCGGCGACGCCGGAGGGCACGCTCGCCCACGCGCGCGGCGGCAGCGGGAATTACAGCCTGACCGTCACGGGCAAGTCCGCGCACGCAGGCCGCAACCCGCACGAGGGGCGCAACGCCATCGTTGCCGCCTCCACGCTCGCGGTGCGGCTCAAGGACCTGCAGCGCGACGATATCAGCGTGAACCCGGCCAAGATCGATGGCGGCGCGGCAAACAATGTTGTGCCCGATCATGCGGTGCTCCGGTTCAACATCCGCCCGAAAGAGCCCGCTGCCGCCGAGCGGTTCGAGGCGGAAATGCACGCGCTGATCGGCGAGGTGAAGCAGGCGCAAGAGGTCGATATTACGATCCACGGCGGCATCTCGCGCCCGCCCAAGCCCGTCGATCGCAAGGCGCAGGCGCTGTTCGACCTCGTGCGCGAATGCGGCGCGGAGCTGGGGCAGGAGATCGACTGGAAATCCACCGGCGGCGTGTGCGACGGCAACAACATCGCCGCGACCGGGGTGCCGGTGGTCGATACGATGGGCGTGCGTGGCGGCAAGATCCACTCGCCCGATGAATTCATGATTGCGCCAAGCCTTGCAGAACGCGCCGCACTGGCGGCGATGGTGCTGCACGGGCTTGCAACGGAGAATGTGCTGTGAGTTTCGTGATCCGCCCGTCGCGCGAAGACGACCTTGAACACCTTTACGAGATGGCGAAACTGACCGGTGGCGGGTTCACCAACCTGCCCGCCGACCGTGATGCGCTGAGCGGCAAGCTTCAGAAGTCGGCCAGGGCCTTCGCCAATACCGGCGACGAGCTGGTCGACGAGACCTTCCTGCTGGTGCTCGAAAATACCGAAACCGGGGCGGTGCGCGGCACCTGCCAGCTGATGACGCAGGTCGGCCAGCAATGGCCGTTCTATTCCTACCGCCTCAACACGCTGACCCAGTACAGCCAGGAACTCGACCGCACGGTGCGCGCCGAAATGCTGCATCTGGTGACCGATCTGGAAGGGTGCAGCGAAGTGGGCGGGCTGTTCCTCCACCCCAACGAACGCGCCGGCGGGCTCGGCCTGCTGCTCGCGCGCAGCCGCTACCTGTTCATCGCGATGCACCGCCAGCGCTTTGCCGAGCGCGTGCTGGCCGAGCTGCGCGGGATCATCGACGATCGCGGCGGATCGCCCTTCTGGGATGGCGTCGCCGGGCGCTTCTTCGGGATGACATTCCAGGAAGCCGACTATTTCAACGCGATCAACGGCAACCAGTTCATCGCCGACCTGATGCCCAAGCACCCGGTCTATGTCGCGATGCTCGACGACGACGCGCGCGACGTGATCGGCCTGCCCCACCCCACGGGGCGCGCGGCGATGAAGATGTTGGAGAACGAGGGTTTCCGCTTCGAAGGCTATGTCGACATCTTCGACGGCGGCCCGACCATGCTCGCGCGCACCGACGATGTGGTGAGCGTGGCCGATGCGAATCCTCTTACACTGGGCAGTACCTCGCTCGACAGCGGGGAACGCGCGCTGCTCGCGACCGGCACGCTGACCGATTTCCGCTGCTGCTACGGATCGCGAACCTTGGACGGCGACCAGATCGCGATCGACGCGACCGGTGCCGATACATTGCGCGTAGGTGAAGGCGATACCGTGTGGAGCGTGGCGAAGTAGATACTCCCTCGTCATCGCGAGGAGCGAAGCGACGTGGCGATCCATGGCCCGCCCGCTTCGCGATAGGTTCAACCATGGATTACCGCGCGACCTCCGGTCGCTCGCAATGACGACAGGGGAAACCGTGCTCAAAGAGATCAATTTCGACGGCATCATCGGCCCCTCGCACAATTACGCAGGGCTGAGCCTCGGCAATATCGCCAGCGCCACGCATCGCGGGCAGGTCAGCTTCCCGCGCGAGGCGGCGTTGCAGGGGCTCGCCAAGATGCGCGGCAATATGGCTCGTGGGCTTCCGCAGGGCTTCCTGCTGCCGCTGCCGCGCCCGAACCGTGATCTGATGCAAGCGCTCGCCCTCGATGGTTCGGAAGACCCCGCGCTGCGCGCTGCCCCGTGGTCCGCTTCGTCGATGTGGACCGCCAATGCGGCAACAGTCTCGCCCGCTCCCGATACCGGGGACGGACGCTGCCACCTGACGCCCGCCAACCTCGTGACGATGGTCCACCGCGCGCAGGAATGGCCCGATACCAAGCGCCAGCTCGATATTGCCTTTGCGGACAGGCAGCATTTCGAAGTCCATAACGCGGTGCCGCCGACCTTCGGCGACGAGGGCGCGGCGAACCACATGCGGCTGTGCGAAAGCCATGGTGCGCCGGGTGTCGAGGTGTTCGTCTACGGCAAGCCCGGCGGCAAATTCCCCGCGCGCCAGCACGAACAGGCCAGCCGCACGGTCGCGAGGCTCCACGGTCTCGATTTCGATCGCTGCGTCTTCATCGAACAGAACCCCGAAGCGATCGAGGCGGGCGCATTCCATAACGACGTCGTCGCGGTGGCGAACGAGCGCGTGCTGTTCTGTCACGCGCGCGCCTTTGCCGACCCGCAGGGCGCCTATGCGGCGATCCGCGATGCCTTCCCCGCGCTCGAACTGGTCGAGGTTCCCGAGAGCGCGGTCAGCCTCGAAGAGGCGATCCGCACCTACCTGTTCAACGCCCAGCTCGTCACGCTGCCCGACGGCACGATGGCGCTGGTCGTGCCGAGCGAGTGCCGCGAGTCGACAAGCGTGTGGAGCTTCTGCGAGCAGATGATCGCGGGCAACGGCCCGATTCGGCAGGTGATCCCGGTCGACGTGCGCCAAAGCATGGCCAATGGCGGTGGGCCCGCCTGCCTGCGGCTGCGCGTGGTGGCCGACCCGGCGACGGTCGATCCGCGCTTCCTGCTCGACGACACCAAGGCCGACATGATCGAACGCGTGATCGCATCGAGCTGGCCCGAGCGGATCGAGCCGGGGCAGATCGGCGCTTCGTCCGATCTCGAAGACCATATCGTCACCGCGTGGGCAGGGCTGGTCCATGTGCTCGAACTGGTCGAACTGATCGACTGACAATCTATCGCCGCGTCCAACAGGGTTAACGCGCTGGCAACTGTGTCGGTTAAGCTTACACTCGGCTTCGGGTTAACCATCGGGCACCGCAGCGATCCTCATCTGGCATGGGATTTGCGACAGGCTGGGCTCGCGCGCGTTAAGGAAGTCTCTGGAATGTTTCGCAAGATCGGCCGGCTGTTCGTCATCAAGTCCCGCTTCGAAGCGTTCCTGATCATCTACGCACTGGCGCTCGGCGCAACCGCGCGCGGCGCGAGCTACCTTCACCAATATCCCGGCTGGGGGGGCAAGCTGCTGTTCCTGGCGACCACAGGCGCGGTGTTCATGGCAGGGGCGAAAATCCTCGATTGCCTGAAGTTCGAGAGGGGTGAGAAGGAAGCGCTGGCTGGTCGCACGCAAAGACGCGAAGATGCCGCGCACAGCGAGGTTTGATTTTCATCATCTTCGGTTGAGATCGAGTCGAGAATGGTGACCGGCGAGAACCGGCGCGCAGCGACCATCAAGGTCGTGAGCACCGGAAGCGCAGCCGGTTGCCGTTCGCAGGCCGATATCGATCGAAGAGGGGGAAATCAAAGGTGGGGGATTCTGTTGCTAGGCTCCCCCGGGCCCCCGGTATCCGTTCTGTTGCCCGGTCGGTCCAACCGCGCTTTAGCTTTGTAAATTCAGGCCGTTAGGCCATCAAATTACGCAGCGAGAGCGAGTGCTTCGTTATCGTTGGCACTTGTGAAATAAGCTTTTTACGGAGTGCTCATTCCGGGCAAAAACGATGCTTTTCAACGCATGTCGATCCTGGTTCGGCCCCATCAGGAAGCCCGCCCCTCTCGCTTGAGGCCGGGCCTTTTGGTGGAGCCGCCGGGTACTGCCCCCGGGTCCATTGCGTCTATTATACACCGCAGTTTATCACCATAGCCGGCCGAAACCGGCACCGACCTATATAGGCGTCTGCGGCTTAATGTGAAGTGTACCCGGAAGGTCGTCACCCCCGCGCAGGCGGGGGCCAACTCCTGCCGTGGGAATTGCATATGCCTAGGTGATGGGTTCCCGCCTTCGCGGGAATGACGGGAGGGGTGCCCTACTCCCGGTCCGCCTTCAGCTCGGCCAGAATCTTCTTCAGCACGTCGAGCTGCGGGTCGGTCGGCACGTCGTCGCTTTTCGAGCTGTCTTCCACCTCGGCCTGCTTGCGCTGCATTTCCTCGGTCAGGCGATTGACGCCGCGGACCAGCAGGAACAGCGCGAAGGCGACGATCAGGAAATTGATGATCGCGGTGATCAGCGCGCCGTAGCCGATCATCGCCACGCCCGCTTCCTTGAGCTGCTCGTAATTGTCGAGCGCGCCATCGTAGCCTTCGGGCACCTCGCCCAGCTGGAGGAACCAGTTGGAGAAGTCGATATCGCCGAACAACCAGCCGATCAGCGGCATCAGCACCGCGTCGGTCAGCTGTTTGACGATCCCGCTGAACGCCGCACCGATAACCACGCCGACCGCCAGATCGATCACGTTGCCGCGCGCGATGAACTTCTTGAATTCCTTGAACACGAGCCGATGCCCCTTTTTATTTCAGCCAACGTGGCCAAGCCTTTGCATAGCGCCGCTGGCGAGACAATCTGTCGCACGAATCCTTGCGCGGGGCGCCGCGTGTTGTATATTGGCAATACACCGTTTTCCGGAGGGATTATTCGATGGCGTTCCGCACTCTCTTTCGCTCGATCCTGCTCGCGCTGGGGCTCGTTTCCCTGAGCGCCTGCGGCATCAACTCGGTCCCCACAGCAGAGGAAAATGCCAAGGCCCGCTGGGCCGACGTGCAGAGCGCGTACCAGCGCCGCGCGGACCTGATCCCCAACCTTGTGAAAGTGGTGGGAGCCGCCGCTTCTTCCGAGCAGGAGATCCTGACGCAGGTAGTGCAGGCGCGCGCCAGCGCCGGCCAGGTGCAGCTGACCACCGACGACCTGAACGATCCCGCGAAGCTCCAGCAGTTCGACCAGGCGCAGAGCCAGCTCGGCGGCGCGCTCAGCCGCCTGCTGGTGACGGTCGAGAAGTATCCCGAGCTCAAGAGCCAGGCGCGCTTCGCTGACCTGATGACGCAGCTCGAAGGTTCGGAGAACCGCATCGAAGTCGCGCGCAATCGCTACAACGAAGCGGTGCAGGAATATAACACCACGATCCGCACCTTCCCTGCCACCATAGCCGCCAACGTGATCTACGGGTCCGAACCGATGCAGGGCTTCGAAGCCAAGGCCGGTGCCGAAAACGCGCCCGATGTGAACTTCGACGATCTGGGCGGCGCGTCCACCAACGCAGCGCCCGCGAACGACAACACCGCCTCGGGCGCCGATCAGACTGGGGCCGCGACCGGCACCGACAATTGATCGGGCAGCGGATGCCTGCTCGCTTTGCTGCTTTCCTGACGCTGCTGCTGGCTGCGCTGCTTGCGCTGCCAGCAGCAGCGCAGGACCTGCCGCCGCGTCCCGATGGGCCGGTGTACGACGGCGCGAACATGATCGATGCGGCGACCAAGGCGCAGCTCGATCAGAAGCTGCGCGCCTATAACGAGGAAACCGGGCGCTCGGTGATCGTTGCGACCGTCCCCGATCTCGATGGTGAGACGGTGGAAGGTTACGCGGTCAAGCTGTACGAGACCTGGGGCATCGGCGGCGAGAAGACCGACGAGGGCGCGCTGCTGCTGGTCGCCAAGGAAGAGCGCAAGATCCGCATCGAGGTCGGCTATGGATCGACCCCGACGCTGACCGACGCGATGTCGGGCCGGATCATCCGCGACACGATCACGCCGGCGTTCAAGAAGGGCGACTTTTCCGCCGGAATCGCGGCGGGCGTCGACCGGATGATCGAGGCGATGGACATGGACCCGGCCACCGCGAAAGCCATTGCCGAGGCAGAGGCCGCAGCGCGCGCCGACCGCAAGGGCGAGCGTACGGCCGCCACCTTCGGCGGAGCGGCGGTGTGGATCCTGCTGATCTTCGCCTTCATGTTCATCTTCGGCCGCGGCAAGAAAGGCCGCAGGCGGCGGCGCTACGGCGCGGGCAGCGCGGTGGGCGACGTCTTGCTGTGGACCGCGATCAACTCCGCGCTCAACTCGGGCGACCACGGCGGTGGTGGCTGGGGCGGCGGTGGAGGCGGCGGAGGCGGTGGCTTCGGCGGGTTCGGCGGCGGCATGTCCGGCGGCGGCGGCGCGAGCGGAGGATGGTGATGCGCATTACCGAAGCCGACAACGAGATCGTCACCAAAGCGGTCGCGGAAGCCGAGCTGAAAACCTCGGGCGAGATCGTCACGGTCGTCGCGCAATCCTCCGACGGATACACCGACGTCGCGCTGGCGATTGCCGCTTTCCTTGCTTTCACCAAGCTGGTCTCGATGGCGTTCCTGTCGCACATCACGCTTGGCATTGCCGACGCGCTGACGGGGGGTTGGAACACCGAATGGACGCCCGCAGCTCTGTTCGGCATCGCCAGCGCGGTCGGCATCGCGACCTTCCTGATCGTGTTCGCGATCCTGTGCATCCCGGCGGTGCGCTTCGCTCTGATCCCCGGTCGGGTGAAGACCTTGCGCGTGGAAGACGCCGCGATCCGGCATTTCAAGGTCGGGGCCGAACGCCGCACGCATGGCCGCACCGGCGTACTGATCTATGTCTCGCTGAAAGAACACCGCGCCCAGATCGTCGCGGACGAGGCGATTGCCGAGAAGGTCCCGCCCGAGGTGTGGGGTGACGCCATGATCGACATGCTGCGCGAAATAAAGGCGGGCCAGCTGGGTGCCGGGATCGCGGCGGGCGTGCGCGACGTGGGCGAGATCCTCGCCCCGCATTTCCCGCGCGCGGACGACGACCAGAACGAACTGCCCGACCGCCTGATCCAGGTTTGACGGCGGTAAGCTCCCCTCCGCTTGGGGAGGGGCCGGGGGTGGAGGATCGACCTCACGGCCCCGAGTACACCCACCCCCAACCCCTTCCCTCAAGGGAACGGGCTAAGCAGGGCCGAACAAAATGACCTATCCCCCCGATCACGACGCGCCCGAACACATCCGCTGGCAAGGCAAATACATCACCACGAAGCAGCGCGGTCGCTGGGAATATGCCAGCCGGTCGCGCGGAATCCGCGCCGCCGCGATCATTGCGATCGATGCCTCCGATTCTGGCGCACATGTGCTCCTAGTGGAGCAATACCGCGTGCCGCTGGGCCGCCGCAGTCTCGAAATCCCCGCCGGGCTGGTCGGCGACGACGACGGCGCAGCTGACGAAAGCGCCGTCACCGCGGCGCATCGCGAGCTCGAAGAAGAAACGGGCTACCGCGCGGCGAAGATCACCGATCTGGGCGAGTTCTTCTCCAGCCCCGGCATGGTCTCCGAAGGGTTTTCGCTGCTGCGCGCCGAAGGGCTGACGAAGGTCGGCGAAGGCGGCGGCACCGATGGCGAGGATATCACGGTCCACCGCGTCCCGCTGGCAGGGATCTCCGAATTCGTCGATGCGAAACGCGCGGAAGGGGTTGCGGTCGACGTGCGCATCGCCATGCTGCTGATGACACAAAAGATCGGAGAGAACGGATGGCTGGACGGGTAGCGGGCAAGCGCGCGCTGGTAACAGGCGCGGCGCAGGGCCTCGGCGCGCAGGCGGCGACCACGCTGGCGCGCGAGGGCGCGAAGGTGTTGTGCACCGATATCAACGGCGAAGGCGCGCAGGCGACTGCCGATGCGATCAACGAGGAGCTGGGCGCGGATACGGCCTTCGCGATCACGCACGACGTGACCGATCCCGGTCAGTGGGACGCAGCAATCGAAATGGCCGGTGAGAAGCTCGGCGGGCTGAGCATCTTGCTCAACAACGCAGGCATCGGCGTGCGCGGCAATATCGAGACCTGCACGCTGGAGGAATGGCGCCGCGGCTTCGCGGTCAATGTCGATAGCGTATTCCTCGGCTGCCAGAAGGCGCTGCCGCTGATGAAGGACAATCAGCCAGGCTCGATCATCAACATCAGTTCCATCGCGGGTCTGATCGCGAGCGACACCATGCCCGGCTACAATGCCAGCAAGGCGGCGGTGTGGATGCTGTCGAAGTCGGTCGCGCTCTATTGCGCGAAGATGGGCTGGAACATCCGCTGCAACTCGATCCACCCGACCTTCGTCGACACGCCCATTCTGGACGGGATCGGCAAGAATGCCGGGCTCGACAAGGAAGTGGTGATGGGCAAGCTGGCGCGGCAGATCCCGCTCGGGCGGGTCGGCAAACCGCAGGAAATCGCCGATGGCGTGCTGTTCCTCGCGAGCGACGAGAGCAGCTTCATGACGGCGGCGGAGCTGCGGCTGGATGGCGGCATTTCCGCGATGTGATCGCTTGGCGAGAGGGGTGTGCGGCGGGGGCGCGACCTTGCGGTCTTGCTGCGCCCCCCGCAATCCGATCCGGGTCTGCGATGCCCGGTCGGGAGGGTTGGTCGGCCCAGGGGCCTAGTCGGCGATCGCCCAGATGATCAGGTAGACCAGCAGCAGCGATCCGGCGAGGAAGATCGTCGAGAGGGCCCACGCGATGCGGACCATCGTCACGTCCCACCCGAAGGTGTTGGCGATCCCGGCGCATACGCCGCCGATCTGGGCGCGCTGCTTGTCGAGGCGGAAGGTCCGTTCGGGCAGCGTGGAGCGGGTGTCGGTGTCGATCTGGCTCATGCGACCATCCTTGCACTGTCGACCATCACGGGGACGATCGCGAAGGCGAAAGCGAAGCCGGTGAAGGTGAGCGCACCTACGGCAGCGAGCAGGTTGCGGGCGAAGGAATGCATGTCGATTAACTCCGGTAATGGGGGCGGCCGATGCCGCGTCGATGGAACAGGATCAGGCGATGACCAGGCCGTTGGGGCTGGCGGGCACGATGGCGGTGGCGAAGAACACGGCCGAGACGGCAACCGCGAAAGCGGCGGCGAGCAGGCGGGTGCGAAGGTCGTTGGTGTTGGTCATTTTCTTGTCTCCAATAACTCTCCGGGGGACCATCCCGCCGGACACGACATACATTGCAGGAGCCGTGCCAGTTTGAGGAAACGGCGGTTTTCTGCGATTTCCAGCCGAGTGCTTCCCGAACGAATTGTTCATCAATCCGAAAGCTTGGGAATTTTCACCACTTCTTGGATCGGGCATTCGCGAGGCAACGCACTGGCGGGCCCTTGCCCCCGCCGCTAGTCACCGGGCAAAGGCCTTTTTCGCATGGCGCTCGACCGCATTTCTCTCCTGGATTTCCGCAACCACGCCGCGACCACGCTCGATGGGACGGCGCAGTTCAACCTGCTCGTCGGGGCGAACGGGGCGGGCAAGACCAACGTGCTCGAAGCCATCTCGCTGCTCGCGCCGGGGCGGGGGCTGCGCCGGGCCAGGCTGCCCGAGATGGCGCGCAAGGGTGGCTCGGGGGGCTTTGCCATCGGCGCCGAGGTCCAACCGCTCGACGCACCCGAGCCGGTCCGGCTGGGCACCTCGATAGAGCCTGCGCGCCCCACCCGCCGCAGGGTGCGGATCAACGGGGCAGAGGCAAGCGCGCTGGGGCTGTCCGAATGGTTATCGGTGCGTTGGCTGACGCCTGCGATGGACGGCCTGTTCACCGATAGCGCAGGCGCGCGCAGGCGCTTCGTCGATCGGCTGGTGCTCGCGACCACCCCCGGCCACGCCACCATCGCCAACCGCTACGAAGCGGCGCTGCGCGATCGCAATCGCCTGCTTGCCGACGAGGTCGCCCCCGATCCGCGCTGGCTCGACGCTCTGGAAGCGCAATTGGCCGAGCATGGCGCCGCTCTCGCCGCCAACCGAGGCCAGCTGGTCGAGCGGCTCGACGCAGCGCTGCTCGCGCAGGACGACACCCACTTCCCCCGCCCCGCGCTGGTGCTCGAACCCGGGGGGCCGGAAGAAGGCGACGCGCTGCTGAAGGCGTTGCGGGACAATCGGGGTCTGGACAGGCGCGCCGGGCGCACCCTTGTCGGCCCGCACAGGGCGGAGCTGGCGGTGACGCTGGCAAGCAAGGGCGTAGCCGCGGCGCATTCCTCCACGGGCGAGCAGAAGGCGATGCTGATCGCCATCGTGCTGGCGCACGGCAGCCTTGCAGCGAAGGATCGCGCGGGCGTTCTTCTGCTGGATGAAGTGGCAGCGCATCTCGACCCCGATCGGCGGGCGGCGCTGTTCGAGCGGATCGAAGCCAATGGCGAGCAGGTGTGGATGACCGGGACCGAGCGCGCGCCGTTCGACGCGATCCTGGCGCGCGCTGCGGTGTGGGACGTGTCAGGCGGAACCCTGCGCCGGATCTAGGCCCCGCCCCCGCCTATCGGCAGGCGGAGCGCCAGGCCGCTAGGCGAAGGTGTCGGCGGTGAAAGTGTCCTTCGGGCTCGGGCCGTACTCGTTCTCTCCCGGCGTGCCGTCGATGAACATGAAGACCAGCAGCACCAGCCCGCCGAAAGGTATGAAGCTGATGAGCAGCCACCAGCCCGACTTGTCCTGATCGTGGAGCCGCCGGATCGTCACGGCCAGATTGGGTATCACCAGGCCGAGCCAGAGGATTTGCGCAACGGGTCACGCTCCCTGTCGCACGGCAAGCATCTTTCTTCGCTGACCGCGCACAAAAAAAAGGGGGCCCCGCAGGGCCCCCTTCGTAATTGTAGATCCGATCCGAAAGATCAGAACTTGAAGCGTGCCATCGCGCCGTAGGTGCGCGGCGCGCTGGGGTAACCCGAGACCGTGCCGGCCTGCGCCACGCCGTCGAACACCGTGATGATGTATTCGTCGTCGAGCAGGTTGCGCGCCCACACGCCGAATTCGAGCCCCATGTCGAGCGACACGGTGGCCGAAGCGTTCACCAGGTTCACTTCACGCATGAAGTTGTTCGGGCCGAAGGTAGGCAGGCCGTTGTTGATCTTGGTGTTGCTCTCGTGGCTGTAGTCGACGCGCGTGAGCAGCTGGTTGCCGGCGCCGAAGTCGAGGATGTGCGTCAGCGACGTGGCGAGGGCCCACTCGGGGATGCCCGCCGGGCGCTGACCGGTCAGGTCGCCGACCGGGCTGTTGACGAAGCTGTCGTACACCGGATCGAGGTAGGTCGCCGCGAAGGTGTAGACCAGCGACGGAACCGGGGTGACGGTCGAGCTGAATTCGAAGCCCTTGACCGACTGCTGACCGGCATTGGCCAGCGTGAAGCCCGTGCCCGTGAAGGTGAAGCTCTGGAAGCCCTTGATCGTCTGGTCGAACAGCGCGAGGTTGAAGTTCAGCCCCGGCCAGTTGGCCTTCAGACCCAGCTCGTAAACCTCGGCATTTTCCGGACCCGCAAAGCGCGAACCGGTGGTGAGGTTGACCGTCGCCAGCCCCGCATCGGTGATCGGCGAAGACGGCGCAGCGAAGTTCGAGCGAACCGGACCCGGCGTGTAGTCGGCTGCCAGCGGCTTGGAGTCGCGCGAGAGGTTGACCGAGCTTGCCTTGAAGCCGGTCGCGTAGCTCGCATAGACGTTGATGTTGGGCGAAACTTCGTAGGCCACCCGCGCCAGGTAGGTGAACTTGTCGTCGCGCGTCTTGCCGTCTTCGACCGAGTTGGGAACGTCGAGGAAAGGCGGCTGGAACTGGAACGGCGTCAGGCCGAGCAGCGGGTTGGCCGCACTGGTCGCCGCGCCCAGAAGTGCCGCCTGGTTGGCAGCGGGCAGCGCCTGGAACTGAGCCCGCGTGGTCACCGCGCCGGCGGTCGCAAGCGTGATGAACGCATCGACGACGTTGATGTTCGACAGCGGATCGTAGGCCTGGCCGGAGAGCGCGAAGTCCTTCTTGTCGTCGGTGTAGTTGAAGCCACCGGTGAACACGAGACCGTCGATCGGCTCGAAGTCGAGCGTGCCGAACACGGACACCGCTTCGTTGCTCATCGAATAGTCTTCAGCCGTCAGCGGACCCGCAGCGAAGATGCTGTTCTGCTGCACGCCGAACGGCGCGAGCGCCGCTTCGACCGTGTTGAAGGTGAAGGTCGGGTCGCCGGTCGCGGCGCGCGCCAGCAAGGTGAAGAAGTTGCGCGAATCCGCACCCGTCGTCAGCCCGCTGATCTGGCTCACGTCTTCGTTGAAGTAGAACCCGCCGAGCAGGAAGTTGAGCGGCCCGTCGAAGTCCGATGCGATCCGCAGTTCCTGCGTGAAGGTGTTGACCTTCTGGTCGCGCGTTTCGCGGACGATGTCGGCGCTGGTGAAGTCGACGTCCTGATCGACGAAGTTCTTCAGCTCGCGATAGGCGGTGATCGAGGTGATGCCGATCGAACCGCGATCCCAGTCGACCTGGACCGAGCCGCCGTAGTTGTCGACCTTGTTGATGGGTTCCTGGTTCAGGTACGTGTCGTAGCTGAAGAAATCGGTGCTGAGGCCACCGCCAACGCCGACGATGGCCGCTGCCGAAGGCCCGGCGACCAGCGTGGAAACGACGCAGCAGACTTCGTCGATCTTCGAATAGTCGGCGATCGCGCGGATCTTGAGGTCGGCGGTCGGCTCGATCAGCAGCTGGCCGCGTGCGCTCCAGCGGTTGCGATCGGAGATATCCTTGCCGAGGTTGACGATCTCGCCATACCCGTCGCGGCGGTTGTAGCTGCCGTCGAGCGAGAAGGCCATTCCCTCACCGATCGGGCCGGTAATGTCGCCCTTCACGGTGACGGCGTTGTAGTTGCCGTAGGTCGCTTCGACCGAACCGCCGAATTCATACTGCGGCTCGCGCGTCACGACCGAGATCACACCGGCCGAGGCGTTCTTGCCGAACAGCGTCGATTGCGGGCCGTTGAGCACTTCGATGCGCTGCACGTTGGCGAGGTCGTTGAGCGACGAGGCCGAGCGCGAACGGAACACGCCGTCGATGAACACGCCGACCGAAGGCTCGATCCCGAAGTTGTTGTCGCCGTTGCCGAAGCCGCGGATGATGAAGGTCGACGACGACGAGTTCTGCAGCTGGCTGACGCGGAGCGAAGGAGCGACCGTCTGCAGGTCCAGAACGTCGCGGATCTGCGCCTGCTCCAGCGTATCGCCGCTGGTCACGCTCACCGAAACCGGGGTTTCCTGAAGGGTCTGTTCGCGCTTGGTCGCGGTGACGACGATGGTATTGGAGGCTGCAAGCTCGTCCGCAAGGTCTTCCTCGGTCGCCTGCGCGTCCGTTTCGCTCTGGGCATGAGCGACTGCGGGCAGCGCGAGCGCGGCAACCCCGGCAAACAGCGCAGTACGCGAAAACCCGGCAAGGCCGGAGAACTTAGTAGCCATCAGGTGCATCCTCTCTCAGTGATCCCGTGCGCAGTCTTTGCGCTTAACGTGCCGTCAATAAACCGTGGCTGGCACTCGCTCAACCGCGAAAATGAGGGAAACCGCAGGCTGCGGGCCGATCTGTTGCCAAAACGGCACATTCGTATGCGGCCGAATACGGATGCCGTAGCGGAATGGTACATCTATCGGTCGACTCGTGATGTGTTGCAGCGCAGCAGGCTGACCGCTAAGGGCATCGCGAAAGCGTTTGGCGGTCGTTCGCCAGGCACCTCCCTTCTCCTCTCCCCGAAAGCAGTTTAGCCCGTGTCCCTACGCAATATCGCGATCATCGCCCACGTCGACCATGGCAAGACCACGCTGGTCGACCAGCTCTTCCGCCAGTCCGGTACCTTCCGCGAGAACCAGCGCGTCGAAGAGCGCGCCATGGATTCGGGCGACCTCGAAAAGGAACGCGGGATCACCATCCTCGCCAAGTGCACCAGCGTGGAGTGGGAGCATGAGGGCGAAACCACCCGGATCAACATCGTCGACACCCCCGGCCACGCCGACTTCGGCGGCGAGGTGGAGCGTATCCTCTCGATGGTCGACGGCGTCATCCTGCTGGTCGATAGCGCCGAAGGCCCGATGCCGCAGACCAAGTTCGTCACCGGCAAGGCGCTCGCGCTGGGCCTGCGCCCCATCGTGGTCGTCAACAAGATCGACCGCGCCGACGCGCGCCCGCAGGAAGTGCTCGACGAAGTGTTCGACCTGTTCGCCAATCTCGACGCGAACGACGAGCAGCTCGAATTCCCCAGCCTGTGGGCCTCGGGCCGCGACGGCTATGCGAGCGAGGACGAGAACGCGCGCGAAGGCGATCTCCAGCCGCTGTTCAAGCTGATCGTCGACCACGTGCCGCCCCCCGGCCTCGACACCGACGGCCCCTTCGCCTTCCTCGCCACGCTGCTCGACCGTGACAACTTCATGGGCCGCGTGCTCACCGGCCGCGTCCAGCAGGGCAAGATCAAGGTCAACGACCCGATCCACGCGCTCGACCGCGACGGCAAGGTGATCGAAGTCGGCCGCGCGACCAAGCTGATGAGCTTCGACGGGCTCGAGCGCGTGCCGGTCGACAGCGCGCAGGCGGGCGACATCATCGCGATGGCGGGCCTCGAGAAGGCCACCGTCGCCAACACCATCGCCGACCCTGCGGTGAAGGAACCGATCGCCGCACAGCCGATCGACCCGCCCACGCTCGCGATGCGCTTTGCCGTCAACGACAGCCCGCTCGCGGGCCGCGAGGGCGACAAGGTGACCAGCCGCATGATCCGCGACCGCCTGATGCGCGAAGCGGAAACCAACGTCGCCATCCGCGTGACCGAAGCCGACGACAAGGACAGCTTCGAAGTCGCAGGCCGCGGCGAACTGCAACTGGGCGTGCTGATCGAAACGATGCGCCGCGAAGGCTTCGAACTCGGCATCTCGCGCCCGCGCGTGCTGTTCAAGGAAGAGAACGGCCAGCGGCAGGAGCCGTACGAAACGGTCGTTATCGACGTGGACGACGAATTCTCCGGCACGGTCGTCGAGAAGATGCAGCGCCGCAAGGCCGAGCTGACCGAGATGCGCCCGTCGGGCCAGGGCAAGACGCGCATTACCTTCTCCGCCCCCAGCCGCGGCCTGATCGGCTACCACGGCGAATTCCTGTCCGACACGCGCGGCACGGGGATCATGAACCGCCTGTTCGAGAAGTACGATGCCTACAAGGGCCCGATCGAAGGCCGCCAGAACGGCGTGCTGATCTCGATGGTACCGGGCGAGGCGGTGCCCTACGCGCTCAACGCGCTGGAGGACCGCGGCGAGCTGTTCATCGGCGGCGGCGCGAAGATCTACGAAGGCATGATCATCGGCGAGAACGCCAAGCCCGACGATCTCGAAGTCAATCCGATGAAGTCGAAGCAGCTGACCAACTTCCGCTCGACCGGCAAGGACGACGCGATCCGCCTCACCCCGCCGCGCGTGATGACGCTGGAACAGGCGATCGCCTATATCGACGACGACGAGATGGTCGAAGTCACCCCCCAGAACATCCGCCTGCGCAAACGCCACCTCGACCCCCACGAGCGCAAGCGCCACAAGCGCAAGATGGATAGCTAAGGGGTTACTCCTCAACCGTTCGTGCTGAGCTTGTCGAAGCACTGCCCTATTTTTGGCAGGTGCTGCACTGGAAGAAAGTGCAACCCTTCGACAGGCTCAGGGCGAACGGGTCTGCCTAGTCGCTGGCAACGTCCAGTGGCAATTCGATCTCGTGCATGATCCGGTCGGTTTCGAGCAGGATTTTGACGATGCTCTGGTAGTGGCCGATGTCCGCGTAGGAGAGCGCGCGGCCCTTGCGGTCCTTGAGCCATTTCTGCGCGGGCTGGTAGCCGCCGATGTGGAAGTCCCACGCGACCTGCGGCACGCCATCGAAATACTGCGTCTTGTTAATATAGACCCGTCCGTCCTTCAGCTTTGGATGGCCGGACGCGACGACGCTGTCCTCCTCGCCCTCTTCGGCATCACCCATGAAGGGATAATTCGCCTCACCGATGGCGGCGGGCTCCATCAGATGCAGGCGACGCAGCGCCTCGCCCTTCTCGCTGACATGTTCGAACACCTCTGGGCTTGCCGGGTAGGGAATGCGCGGGAAGTCGATCTTGAGAAATTCGGCAAAGGTCTCGCGATACTCGGGCGAGTGCAGCACGCCGTAGATATAGTCGAATACCTTGACCTCCGACGGACGCGCATTGCCGGTGGGCGCGCGGAAATCGTCTTGCGGCCCGACAGTTTGTTTCGGGTCGAGCCCGGCAGCCTTGCAGATCTCTGCGTATAGCTTGGGGTCGAGGTTCAACGTGCGCTCGGTCGGTGCAAGGGCGTCGGCTTGGTCGGCGGTGTCGTCGGGGTAGAGGTAGAGGGGGGCTGAGGTTTCGCCGCCTTTGTTATCGGAGCGAATGTACCCATCCACCACGACCGCGTCGGAGCAGAACACGTATATGTCCAAAGAGGATGGAGACTGCCTCCGGTAAACGATATTCAAGTTTTCGTGATTGGCCGTATGTTTCGTTGCCGGGTATCGGGCGCGTTCAAGCTTTTCCGGATCGTAATAAAGGTGCCGCTTATCGAACGGGCGATAGGCGGCTAGGCGAACACACCCTTCCTCAAACTCTCCAAATTTCTTCCCCACCAAATCAGGCAGACCGGATTTCTCAATCGATACGAAAGTCTTGTCTGATGCGGTCACGACTCCGATGGAACTGACTATCAGAAGATCGTCGATGGAAAATCCGCGTTCGTATTTCTGGAGTAAGGCATAGTCCCTTGCCACCAGCAAAAACTCATCGCTCTGCGGGTAAGGCCGACTGGAAAGGTCCGATTTTGATTTAATTGAGAGTGCGTCGCCTTTTCCCTTCCTGCTCCCCCACAAATCACCATGCCAAACCTCGGCCAGTTCATCGCTGCCCGCGCCCTTCCGCACAGCGACGATCAGCGCCACGCCCTGCTGGATATCGAACACATTCTTGTCGGGCGAACCGTCCGGGCTGACTTCCTTCTTCTTGGCATTGCCGTGCAGATCGAGCACCCATATTTTGTCGAAGGTATTGAGCAGATGCCAACGCATCCCGCGAAAGGTCGGGTTATCGAGATAACCATGATTGGTGATGAAGCCGAGTACCCCGCGTGACGGATTCTTTGCAATCAGGTCTTCGCTCATGCGGATGAACTTGACGTAATCGTCGTTGATCCATTTGGGATTGCGCTCTTTCAGCCGTTCCTTTCCGCCCGGCTCCATCTTGTAGGCCTCCATCAGCCCCATGATGTACTCGCCCTTGTTGGCGCTCTCACCCGAATAAGGCGGATTCCCAATCACGCACATGATCGGCGTCTGGCGCTTCACCTCGCTCGCCCCTCGCGCCTCGTCGGCGAGTTGCTGGAAGAACAGGTCTTTCACTTCGCGCTCGGCGGGTTCCAGAGCGTTGGTGAGCCAGACCGAAAGGCGCGGCGGGTTCTTGCTCGGCACATAGCCGCTCTCGGTCAGCTGCATGTCCAGCTTCATGTGACACATGGCGTAGCTCGCCATCAGCAGCTCGAAGCCGTGGAGGCGCGGCAGCAGGTCTTCCTCGACATAGGAACTCCACTTGCCCGGCGCACGCGCCTTCACCCGGTCGGCAATGGTCTGCACCGTCTTGGCGAGGAAAGTGCCTGTGCCCGTCGCCGGGTCGAGTATCTGCACCCGGTGAACGTCCTTGCGGATCGTCACGGGCTTGCCCTTCTTGTCGGTCTGCCCGGTGTCCCAATCCACCGTCACCTTGCCCGTATCGGCCAGGCCGTCGGCAATGCCGAACTCGGTCTTCAGCACATCGTCGACCGCGCGGACGATGAAGTCGACCACCGGTTCGGGCGTGTACCAGACGCCGCGCGCCTTGCGCTTCTTCGGATTGTAGGCGGCGAGGAACGTCTCGTAGAAATGGATGAAGGGGTCGTTGCGGGCGGTGAAGTGGCCGAAATCGGCGAACAGCGAATGCGGATCGCTCGCCCGCAGGACCTCCGACAAATCGTCGACGACATATTTCAGACGGTCGGGAATGTCGTATCCCGCCACGTACTGGAAGAGGCCGCGCAGGAAGGGGTTGGACTTGGGCAGCTTTTCGAGCGCTTCCTGCCTGCTGAACGTATCCAGCGTATCGTCGTGCAGGCGCGCGGCGAACATGCCGTAGGTGATCGTCTCGGCGTAGATATCCGCAAACTCACCCGGCGTCAGGTTGGGCAGCAGGTTGTCCTTGAACGTGTTGTACTGCCGCCCGAGGCCGGTGCGAAACTCCGCATCCTCGGCCAGCGCAATCCCGACCTCGTCCTTGATGATCGCCGCCTTGCCCGCCATCATTTCCGCCAGCTTCTGCGCGCTGCGGATGCTGATCGGCTTTTGCTCGACGAACAGCTTCAGCTGCCGCTCCAGCTCGCCGAACTTGTCGGGCAGCGGTTGCAGCCCGCCCAGATCGCCCATGAAGTCCGCGATCGAGGTGTGGTGCACGACCTCCTTGTTGCGGATGAATTCGAAATCGACGCCGTTGGTGTAGAGCAGGTTGGGGTAAGCGTTCTCGTACCGCTTGCGCTGTTCGACGCTGTAGCCCTTCAGCTTGATGACATCCTTGTCGATGTCCTTCGCCTCGGCCCAGCCGAACGCCACCCCGTTCCGCTGGAACAGGAAATCGGGCATCCCACCCTCGGACCGCTTGGGTTCGTTGATGACCTCGATGTTGGATACCCGGCAATATCCATTATCTGCCCCTCCATTCATGCGGTCTTAGCGCAGCGGACTCGCGCGACAACCCGATGATTTTCCTACTCCCCCGCCTGCGCGCTACACCCGGCGGCGCGCTTTTGCGCTCCGGCTCTTTCTTCTCGTTCGCGTCTTCTTCCTCGCTCGCGCGGTGATCTAGTGGCTCGATCAGTCGCGCCTTGTTGATCGAGGGGATTTCAACCCCTGGACACTGTGTCAGGTGTGTCAGGCCTCGCTCCGCCCCCGCTCCCCCGTCGTGTCGGCGGCGATGGGCGTGCGTGCGGTTTCGCCACAATGCACACCCTATCCGACCGGGGGCGTGCCGGGCGCTTGCCAGAATCGCTCCTGCGCTGACAGTATGCCCTCCGGGTCGTCAAAGCGGAGGGGATTCGCTGCGATGAAGTATGCTCTGTCGGGGTTCGGTGCCGCGCTGGCCGTTGCGCTGATCGTCGCGCTGGTGGCCTCGCCCGGCCTGGCGCAATGGTTCGCCGAGCACGCCGCACCCGGCGTAGTGCCCGCGACCGCGGAACCCGGCTCGCCCGACGGGTCCGGCGCGCCCGCTTACGTGGCGCTCGACCCGCGCACCTGGGCGGCGGGCAGCGTGTGGCTGATCCTCGCCTTCGTGGGGTTCGCGATGCTCGGCGCGGGGATGATGGCGCTGGCGTGGGTCGTCTCGACGCTCGAGCCGCCGCCGCCGCCCGATCCCAAGGCGAAGCGGCGCAAGAAGGCGCAGACGCTGATCGACGCGGTCGCCCGGCGCGGCGACCTGACCACGGGCGAGAAAGAGAGCTTCGAGAGCAGCGCGATCGCGCTTGCCGAGGCGGACGACCCGACCTCGATCCGCGCGGCAGACCTGGTGGGCGCGGGCGATGCGGTGACGGCGGCGCGCGGGCTGGCGGCAGAGGCGGAGAACGACTTCCTCCAGCTGCTGCGCCACGCGGTGAACGTCGCGCTGCCGTTCTCGGACAAGACCGCGAAGACGATCGACACCCGGCGCGATCACTTCGCCGGGATCGATACGCTGGTGAAGGATCTGGAGGCCTGCAAGGAGCTGCGCGAGAGCCTGTGCAAATGCTGCAAGTGCGGCGCGAAGCTCGACACGGCATGCACCTGCGCGGGCGAGGAGTGCGAGCATTGCTGCTGCGAGGCGTGCCGTGCGCAAGACCCGCCCAAGGCGCATCGCGCGCGGGTCGATATGGCGTGGGACTAGGGCGACTCGGGCGGCGGAATGCGGTGCGTCGCGGGCGATTTTGGGGCAACGGTGGTCAAACCGGTTAAGAGACGTTAGGCAGCAGCGCCATGCAGACAGGGGTACTCATCTCGCTCGCCGCCTATTTCGTGCTCATGCTCGGAATCGGCCTGTTCGCCTGGAAGAAGTCGACCGACACTTCCGAAGGCTATCTGCTCGCCGGGCGCGGGCTGTCTCCGGGGGTCGCGGCGCTTTCCGCCGGGGCGTCCGACATGTCGGGCTGGCTGCTGCTGGGCCTGCCCGGCGCGCTGTACGCGAGCGGGCTGGTCGAGGCGTGGATCGGGATCGGGCTGTTCGTCGGCGCGGTGCTCAACTGGACGATCGTCGCCCCCCGCCTGCGCGAACAGACCGAGCGGATGGGCAATGCGCTGACTATCCCTGAATTCATGGCCAACCGCTTCCCCAGCCGCGCCGTGGCGCTGCGGGTGGTTTCCGCGATCGTGATCGTGGTGTTCTTCATGGTCTATTCGGCCGCCGGCCTCGTTGGTGGCGGCAAGCTGTTCGAAACCGCCTTCCCCGCGCTGCTGCCAGATATCGGGGTCAGCGACTACATGATGGGCGTGTGGCTGACCGCGCTGGTGGTGCTCGCCTACACGATGATCGGCGGGTTCCTCGCGGTCAGCCTGACCGATTTCGTTCAGGGCGTAATCATGCTGCTGGCGCTGGTCGTCATGCCGCTGGTCGTCATGTTCGGCCCGGGTGGGAGCGCGGGCGACAGCCTGACCGAAGTCCAGCCCGGCTTCCTCAGCCTCACCAACGGGCTGACCGCGGTCGGCTGGCTGAGCGCGGTGACCTGGGGGCTCGGCTATTTCGGGCAGCCGCACATCATCGTGCGCTTCATGGCGATCCGCAGCCTTCCCGAGGTCGCGACGGCGCGCAATATCGGGCTGGTGTGGATGTTCGTCTGCCTGATCGGCTCGCTCGGCATCGGGCTCGCCGGTCGTGCCTATGCCGACCGCAACGGCATCGTGGTCGACGATCCGGAGACGATCTTCATCGTGCTGGCCGACCTATTGTTCCACCCGCTGGTAACGGGCTTCCTGCTCGCCGCGCTGCTGGCCGCGATCATGAGCACCATCTCGTCGCAGCTGCTGGTCTCCTCCAGCTCGCTGACAGAGGATTTCTACCGCCTGTTCCTGCGCCGCGACGCGAGCGAGCGCGAGGCGGTGAATGTCGGGCGGATCAGCGTGCTCGTTGTGGCGCTGGCGGCGATCTTCGTGGCGAGCGATCCGGAGAGCGAAGTGCTCGGCCTCGTGTCCAACGCGTGGGCGGGCTTCGGTGCTGCGTTCGGCCCGCTGATCCTGCTCGGCCTGACCTGGCCGCGGATGACCGGCACCGGTGCGCTGGCCGGGCTGATCGTCGGTGCGGCGACGGTCGGCTTCTGGATCGCGCAAGGCTGGAACGGCGCCTTCATGGGCGGGCCCGGCGTGTACGAGATCATCCCCGGCTTCATCGCCGCGACGATCGCGAGCGTGGTGGTCAGCCTCGCGACCCGGACCGAAGATCTCGATCGCTACGCCGTCGCGGCCGACTAACGCTCCGCGAGGACGAAGTCCGCAATCGCCTCGGCAATGCCGGGCGCGAGCGGCAGATCGGGGTTGCCGTAGCTGGCAGTGTTGGCCGCGCGGTCGCCCGGTGGCACCTGCTTGAGCACGTGGTTCACCCCGTCGAGCAGGACCAACGTGGCGTCGGGCCGCGCCGCGGCCAACGCTTCGGCGTCGGCAGCAGGAGTTTGCAGATCCTCGCGCCCGTTCACGATCATGACCGGCAGATCGTGCGCGCCGATCAGTTCGGCAGGCTCCTGGCGCAACATGCTGCCGACGAAGCCCTGCACCTGCGGCCCGAACAGCGGGATTAGTCCGAGATGCATCTCGTCCAGCGGGACATTGTCGCCCGCCTTCAGCTTCGCAATGATCGCGTCCACCTGCGGCATGATCGGCGCATTGGCGGGGTTCGCCGCAAGCTGCGCGCGGATCACGTCGCCGGTGTTAACCCCCGGGCTCGCCACCAGCAGCAGCCCGCAATAACGCGAGGAGTCCTTCGCCGTCGCCGCCATCGTCATCAGGCCGCCCTCGCTGTGGCCGAGCAGCCAGACGCACTGGCCACCGCTGCGCGCCGAGATAGTGTCCGCCCAGCTCTCGATGTCGGCGACATAGTCGTTCACGGTGACGTCGTTGGGATCTGGCACCGCATCCGCGCTGCCGAACATGCCACGCTTGTCGATCCGGACCGAGGCGATGCCGCGTTGCGCGAGCGCGTCGGCCAGCAGCTCGTAGCTTTGCGCCGCAATGCCGAGCGGGTTGTTGCCGTCGCGATCGGTCGGGCCGGAACCGGGCACGATCAGGATCGCGGGCGTACCTTCGGCGAGCGTGCCTGCGATGCTCCCAGCAAGATCACCCTGCAGCCCCGCATGAGTCGTCGTGATATCCTCTTGCACGATATTCTCCTGAGCGGCGGCGGGAGCTGTCATTGAGGCGCCACAGGCGAGCGCGAGAGCGAATGTCCGGTATGCTCGCATGTCAGGCCTCGCGATCGCGACGATTGCCACGCTGCCAGAAGCGCCAGCTGTAAAGGATGGGCAGGGCTGCCGCGACAAGGATGCTGGCGAGCACTACAGCCAGCCGTGCGGGGCCGGGCATGGGGATGATCCCGGCTAGGATCATGGCGAGCCCGGCGAGCATGAACAGCTTGCCGCCCAATCGATGCGTCGCGATCCAGTTGTCGGCGTCGGTGATCGTCCACGGCGTGCGGATGCCGACGAAGAAACCCGGCCGCGATTTGGGCAGCATGTTTCCAAGCACCACGAACAGCAGCCCGACCAGCACGATGACCGCACCTGCGCCCACACCGAACCCGAAGATCGGCGCGGCGATGATCCCTTGCAGCGCGATCATCAACGCCACGGTGCCGAGCCATGTCGCCCGCAAGAGCGGCGCAGAGCCGGCCATCCGGTCCTGCAAGGGCTCGATCGATGGGATGATCGCGAACACCAGCCCTAGGAACAGCGTGACCCCCGCCGGGATCAGCAGCGCCGTGAGCGCGGGCGCGGTGCGGTCGACCTCGCCTTCCATATTCCAGTGGGTCGGCAACTCCATGCCGGGAGGTGCCTTGTCCGCAGCCCACAGCGCGAACCCCGCCATCAGCACGACGATCAAGAGGTTGACCGCCAGGATCGACCTTACCTTCATTCGGGTAACTCCTTCTTGCCAAGAGCGGGGACATCTCCGTCATCCTCGCGTGCCAGCCCCATTCGGCCCATGAAGCCGTGCAATGCTTCTTCGAGGGTCGACATGTTGAGCGTGTAGACGATCGCCCCCCGGCGATTCTCGCCCTGGATCAGCCCCGCCTCCTTCAGCTTGGCGAAGTGACCCGACATGGTCGGCTTGGACACGGGGAAGTGATCGGCGATTTCGCCCGCAGTCATGCCCCCGCCTTTCAGCAGTTCCAGCACCTCGCGCCGGATGGGATGGGACAGAGCGTCGAACACCTTGTTCATAGGTATTTAGCTAATTGCCTAAAATACCTTCGTCAAGCCTTTCCGCATGCGGTATGCACGGGGCGTGATATTGGGTAGGGTCCGGTTGGCGGCGGATTTGCGGGGAGTTGGACAAATGGCGAAGGTGACCGGACTGGGCGGCGTGTTCTACGTCGCGGAGGACCCCGCGGCGACGCGGCAGTGGTACGAGGATGTGCTGGGCCTGACCGGCGACTACGGCCCGCAACTCGCGTGGTCGGAAGAACCGCACGCTGCCCCCTACTCGCTGATCAGCCATTTCAAGGACGACGAGTACATCCGGCCCGGCAAAGGCGGCTTCATGATCAACCTGCGGGTCGACGATTGCGATGCGATGGTCGAACAGTTGAAGGCAAAGGGCGTAGAGATCGTCGGTCAGGTCGACGAAGGCTACGGCAAGTTCGCCTGGCTGCTCGATCCCAACGGGGTGAAGATCGAATTGTGGGAACAGGGTAGCGAGCCCGACGAGGCCTGATCGCACCGCTCCCCCTCTCCCCCATCGCGCCTGCTGTGGTATAAGGCACCGGGGTCGCGTCTTCGGGGGAGTTTTGCCGATGATGTTTGCACGTCTGCTGCCGAGCGCGGCGCTACTCGCTGCTGCGGGCTTCCTGCTCGCCAGCCCGATCGCCGCGAACGATTCCGAGGCCGAGATCGGCCTTGGCGGGATTGAGCTGAAATCTTCGAGCGCGCTGCGGATGCTGAAGGAAGACCTCTACGTCTCTGCCGATCTGGTACTGGTCGACTACGTGTTCGAGAACCCGACGGACGAGTATATCACCACCACGATCGCCTTCCCCATGCCCTCGCAGCCGCGCGGACTGGCAGCGCGCGACATGTATTACGACAATACCGAAAACTGGTCGGGGTTCGATTTTGCGACCCACGTCGACGGACGCCCCCTACGCTTGCAACAGCTCGACCGGGCGATGATCGGCGATCGCGACGTGACCGATGCCGTTGCAGAGCGTGGCTGGCCGATGGCGTGGGCGCATTTCGACGAATTCAATCCGTTCGCGCGGCTGTCCGAAACCGAGCAGGAGGCTCTGATTGCCGAAGGCTGGGCCGTGCGCGATCCGCTGTTCGGCAACGAGGTGGTGCCGGCATGGGATCAGGTGACCTACTTCGTGCGCGAGCAAACCTTCGAGCCGAACAGCGCGGTCGCGGTGCGGCACGAATATGTGCCGCTGGTCGGGGGCAGCGCGGGCAGCGCCCTCTATCCGCAATATCGCAGCGACGATGCGGATGGCATCCTGGCGGAGTATCGCGCGAAATACTGCCTCGACGACGATATCGTCGCCGGGATCGACCGGCGGGTCGCCAACCCTGGCGGGGACGAAAAAATGCAGACCTACATGGGCGAGACTTGGCTGAACTACGTCCTTTCCTCGGGCGCGAACTGGGACGGACCGATCCGCGAATTCCGGCTGGTGGTCGACAAGGGATCGCCCGATGCCCTCGTCGCCTTCTGCATGGACGGGGTGAAGAAGATCGGCCCGACCCAGTTCGAGGTGGTGAAGAAAGACTTCGAGCCGACCCGCGACCTCGAGGTCCTAATCGTCAATTTCTTCCGCTACGACTGAAACGCCTGGAAGTTGGGCTGGCCGTTCGACGCGCTGACCCCGCCGTCGACTGGCAGGTTCACGCCGGTCACGTGGCGCGCATCTTCGCTCGCGAGGAAGGCGACGACTGCCGCGACATCCTTCGGTTCGCCCGCACGGCCGAGCGGGATGCGCCGCAGGAAGGCGTCGAACAGCTCGTCGTTATCGCGGATGCCCTCGCTCATCTCGGTCTTGGTCATCGACGGGCACACCGCGTTTACGCGGATGCCCTGCGCGCCCAGCTGCAGCGCGAGACCGCGTGTGAGGTTGGTCACCGCGCCCTTGCTCGCGTTGTAGATCGGCATGGTCCAGTCGCCGCCGGTGCCAGAGACGCTGGAGGTGTTGACGATTGCGCCGCCACCGGGCGCGTCGCTCTTGGCGAGATGCGGGATCGCCGCACGGCACAGGTACATGACGCCCTTCACGTTGATATCGATCACTGTGTCGATGTCCTCGTCGCTAGCCTCGGCCAGCGGTCCCGCCGTTGCAGTGCCTGCGTTATTGACGAGGCAATCGAGCCCGCCGAACCGCTCCACCGTGCGCTCGACCAGCTCTTTGGCGAATGCCGCGTCGGATACGTCGCCCTCGACCAGCAGGGTGCGCGCCTCGTCCACATCGCTGGCGACGCTCTCCAGATCCTCCCGGCTCCGACTGTTGAGCACGACATTGGCGCCTTCCTGCGCGAAGCGATGCGCGATGGCCGCGCCGATCCCCTTAGACGATCCTGTGACGATCACGGTGCGGTCGGTAAAGCGTTGCATAGGTTCCTCTTTTTGAATGCCTCCCCCTCGCAATGGGTGGGCCGGGGGTATGTTTCCCCGCAGTCGGTCTTAGGGCGGTGTTAACCAAGCCCGGTCGATACCCGGGGGCGACATGCACCATCCGCGCCTCCTGCTCCTGACCTGCATTGCACTGGCCCTACCCGGCTGCCAGTTGCTGCCGGGTGGGGGCGGCGCGGCGCAAGACACGCAACCCCGCCGCATGCCCCCGACGATCGATCGCAGCGGCACCGTCGCCCCCAGCCTGGTCGATCAGCAGTGTCTCGCGCATCTGGGCGCAACCGGAGCGCGCTTCTCGCCACTGGCGAACTCGAGCGAGGCGCCCGGGTGCTCGCAGATCAACGCAGTGTCGCTGACAGACCTGCAAGGCGACATGAGCCGCCTTGGCATCTCAAGCCTCGGCGCGGTGACGTGTTCGACGGCGGGTACCTTCGCCGACTGGGCCCGCTACGGTGTGGACCGTGCGGCACGGGCCTATCTCGGCAGCGGAATCGCGCGGATCGAAACGATGGGCAGCTATGCCTGCCGCAATGTCGCGGGCAGTTCGAAACGCTCTGCCCATGCGCGGGCGGAGGCAATCGACATCGCGGGCTTCGTGCTGGAAGATGGACGGCGGATCACGGTGAAGGCCGACTGGAACGCCGGGTCGAGCGCGGAGAAGAAGTTCCTGCGCGTGGTGCGGCAGAGTGCCTGCAAGCGCTTCGGCACCGTGCTCAGCCCCGACTATAATGCGGCGCACGCTGACCATCTGCATCTGGAATTCGGCGACGGCTCGTTCTGCCGCTGATTGGCGAAGTCAGTCGTCGATCTCGCGCGCGACCGCGCAGATCGCCTCGGGCGAGTAGGAAAAGCCCATGTGGCTGCACCTCAGCGCGACCGCCCGGTCACGTTCGCCGGGATAGCCTGCGGCAGAGCGCGGGCTTATTGCCCCGTCGCGCGGGCTCCACAGCGCGACCGTTTCGACCGGTGGTTTGCGCGACAATTGGGCTGCGAGTTTTACATCCGCGATCCGGTGTCCGGCGACCGCCTGATAGATCCGCCACACGTTGTTGGCGCGCAGGCTGCCCGAGAAGGGAGAGCCCATCGAAATTACCTTGGCTACCGCATCGGGCTGGCGCTTGGCCAGTTCGCGCGCGTAGAGCCCCCCAAGGCTCCACCCGACCAGCACGACCGGCTCGCCGGCGCGCGCCCTGAGATCGAGGAGGCGCTCTTCCAGCTGTTCGAACAAGTCTTCCGAAAAGCCCCAGTTATAGCCGCATCCCCAGCGCTTGACCGTGTGGCCAGCGTCTTCGAGGCGCCGCGCGAAATAGCGCATCTTGATGGGGTTCGTGCCGAAGCCTGGCAGCACCATGACCATCCGGGGGTGGCTGGCCCTGGCGATCCTGAATGGTTTGAAGAGCGACCGGTACAGCCGCCGCAGCGGTTCCAGCATATAACCGAGCTCGGCGAGCAGATACCACAGGCGCGGGCCGCGTGCGCCGTCGGGATCGGGCTCGCGCGCCAGCTCGAAACGCCGCGCCCACTCGCTGTCGGCGAGAGCGGTGAATCCGGGCACACCGGTGCTGAGGCCCTGCTGGGTCGCCACAAGCGGTGTCTTCAGGATGTCTCTCACACCCTCATAATGCCAGAGGCGGCTTAGAGTTTCCTGAAGATCGAATGCACCGCCCACGACGCAGCGAATGCAGCGTTACTTACCCTCTTCGGCGCAATCGCCGATGCGTTCGCTTTCAACGCGCATGCCGACCGCACCCTCGCCGCTGCCGAGACCCGAATAGGTCATCCGCAGATTGCTACCGGTGGGCGTGACGGTACCGGTGATGCTCCCGCGCGTTTCGGGCTGGTAGGCATCTGCCTTGCACACGAGCACCGCGTCGAGCGTCGAGCCTTCGAGATCGTATTTCTCGAACTTGCAGGCATCGCCCTGGAACGAAAGGAGCATGGCACGGTGGCCATCCTTCACGTCTTCCTCGGTCAGGCACTTCTCGTCTTCGCCGTACTGGCTGCCCGCGCCGCCATTGGCCGGCCCTTCGATGGTGATCCGTTCGCGGTAGAGGCCTGCGATCTGGCGGACGTCGCCGTCGATCTTTTCCGCCGTGTCGTTGCCCATCGTCCCGCCGGGCGGCTCCCCGCAGGATGCCAGAGCGAGCGCCAGTACGGGCGCGAGAATGCCCGCCATTTCAATCCGCATGATGGAGATCAGCCTTCCTTTATCGATCCCGCCCGTTCGCAGGCGGGATCGCAACACTACCCGGCGCAGTCGCCGATCCGCTTGCCCGATACGGTGCCCTTCATGGTCACATCGCCGTTTTCGGAACCCGAGATGACGTTGGACATGGTCATCGTGAAGCTGTCCCGCCCGAACTTGCCGTCCATCGCGATTTTCGCGGAGCCGCCCTCGTCCGTGTCACAGGTCATCCGCAGCGTCAGCTTGCCGCCCGAACGGTCGAATTCGTCATAGGTGCAATCGTCGTTTTTCTCGCCACTGAAAAAGCCTGCGTCTGGCTTGTCGGCCTCTTCCTGGGTCAGGCACGATTTGGCGGTGATCGATTTGCCCATCTGCCCGGCAATCATATCCTTCATGCCTTCCGGGACACCGGGAATATCGAATTCGGTGAACTCGATGGTGTTTTCCCATTCCCCCGCGCGCATCTTGATCTCGCCGCCCGAGGCAGCTTCGGCGGCCACTTCCTGCTCGGTGATCGTGCCGTCGCCATCCGCGTCGGCGCCCCCGTCCGAGCAGCCGCCGAGCAGGGCGAGGCAGGCGGTGGCGGCGATGATGATGCGCATGTCAATTCTCCCACTGCGTTCGACGGGCATGGTCCGCACGGTGTGCAAGGTTCCTATCGTGCGGGCGGACACCTCACAACCGCCATTGCGGCGAGCGCCCGACGCGCCAATATGAACGACATGGCGGAATTGATCATCAGGCGCGGGCTGGAAGAGCCCGACACCACCGGCGAATTCACCCCGCACAAGCCTGCGCGGCCCGAGAAGTCGATGCCGGGCAAGCGGTTCGAGCTTGTCAGCGAATACCAACCCGCGGGCGATCAGCCGACCGCGATCCGCGAGCTGGTCGACAGCGCGAAGGAAGGCGAACAGACGCAGGTGCTGCTCGGCGTGACCGGATCGGGCAAGACCTTCACGATGGCCAAGGTGATCGAGGAATTGCAGCGGCCCGCGCTGATCCTCGCGCCGAACAAGATCCTCGCCGCGCAGCTCTATGGCGAGTTCAAGAGCTTCTTCCCCAACAACGCGGTCGAGTATTTCGTCAGCTACTACGACTACTACCAGCCCGAGGCCTACGTGCCGCGCTCCGATACCTACATCGAGAAGGAAAGCTCGGTGAACGAGGCGATCGACCGGATGCGCCACTCGGCCACGCGCGCGCTGCTCGAGCGAGACGATGTGATCATCGTCGCCTCGGTTAGCTGCCTCTACGGTATCGGGTCGGTCGAGACCTATTCGGCGATGATTTTCGACATCAAGGAAGGCGAGAGCGTCGACCAGCGGGAGCTGATCCGCAAGCTCGTCGCGCTTCAGTACAAGCGCAACGATGTCGCTTTCGCGCGCGGCAATTTCCGCGTGCGCGGCGACAATCTCGAGATCTTCCCGTCGCACTACGAAGACACGGCGTGGCGGATCAGCTTCTTCGGCGATGACATCGAGGAAATCGTCGAATTCGATCCGCTGACCGGCAAGCCCGGTCGCAAGCTCGAAAAGGTGCGCGTCTACGCCAACTCGCACTACGTCACCCCCGGGCCGACGATGAAGCAGGCGTCCGACGCCATCCGGTTCGAGCTGGCCGAACGGCTCAAGGAGCTGGAGGCGGAGGGCAAGCTGCTCGAACACCAGCGGCTGGAGCAACGCACCAATTTCGACCTCGAGATGATCGCCGCGACCGGCAGCTGCAACGGGATCGAGAACTACTCGCGCTTCCTGACCGGCCGCCTCCCGGGCGAGCCGCCGCCGACCCTGTTCGAATACCTGCCCGAAAACGCGCTGTTGTTCGTCGACGAGTCGCACCAGACCGTGCCGCAGATCGGCGCGATGGCGAAGGGCGACCACCGCCGCAAGATCACGCTGGCCGAATATGGCTTCCGCCTGCCCTCATGCATCGACAACCGGCCTTTGCGCTTCAACGAGTGGGACGCGATGCGCCCGCAGACCTTCTGCGTTTCGGCCACGCCCGGTTCGTGGGAGCTGGAGCAGACAGGCGGCGTGTTTGCCGAGCAGGTCATCCGCCCGACCGGCCTGATCGACCCGCCGGTCGACATCCGCCCGGTCGAGGACCAGGTCCAGGATTGTATCGAGGAGTGCAAGAAGACCGCTGCCAACGGCTACCGCACGCTCGTAACCACGCTGACCAAGCGGATGGCGGAAGACCTGACCGAGTTCATGCACGAGGCGGGCGTCAAGGTCCGCTACATGCACTCCGACGTCGAGACGCTCGAACGTATCGAGCTGATCCGCGACCTGCGGCTGGGCGTGTACGACGTGCTGGTCGGCATCAACCTGCTGCGCGAAGGCCTCGACATTCCCGAATGTGGGCTGGTGTGCATTCTGGACGCGGACAAGGAGGGCTTCCTGCGCTCCGAAACCTCGCTCATCCAGACCATCGGCCGCGCCGCGCGCAACGTCGATGGCCGGGTGATTTTGTATGCGGACCGGATCACGGGCTCGATGGAACGCGCCATGGCCGAGACCGAGCGGCGGCGCGAGAAGCAGCGCGAGTTCAACGAAGAACACGGGATCACCCCGCAGACGATCAAGCGTGCCATCGCCGACATCACCGCCCACGCCACCAAGGGCGAGGACGGCGAACCCGAGGACGAGGCCACGCCGCTCGTCGGCCACAACCTGCGCGCCTACATCGAAGACCTCGAAAAGAAGATGCGCGAAGCCGCCGCGAACCTCGAATTCGAAGAGGCCGGCCGCCTGCGCGACCAAATCCGCGCCCTGGAAGCGGACGAGCTAGGCTTGCCGGAGGGTGAGCAGAAGGCACCGCGCGTTGGGCGGAGTAACGAGGGCAAGCCGGGCACGAGGAAGCTCAGGTATGGGCGGACGCAGAAGAAGTGGGGGAAGTGACAACTGTGGAAAAGCGCGGTCATCTGAGCTTTTTCTTAAAAGACCGGCGACATCATACGACACCGTAAGGCACCGCATGACACTATATGCCATTAGGCATTAATATTTTTTCTCCTGGCGCTTGCTTGACCTCGAGGTCGTAGATGTATTTCTAACAGGCTGCATTCAAAACGAGGCAGCCATGACCCCCTTCGAAATCGTCTCCCTGATCGTCGCCATCATCATGCTCGCGGGCGGCTTCACATTTGCGGGCATAAAGATCGGCAAGTCGCTCGGCGAGAAAAGGTGAGCGACTTGCCCTCCACCGTCATGCTGAACTTGTTTCAGCATCCAGCGCTCCACCTGATCCGTTGGATAGAGAACCGAAGACTGGACCCCGAAACAAGTTCGGGGTGACGCTTTTGGATTGTAGACCACCAGTGGCGGGAGACCCTCCGCTGGTCCGAAGGATACGCTGAGGCCGACCTGGGGCTATTTCGGTGTCAGCGAAGGTTTCTTCCTCGGCCTGCAGATCGACTACGATCTGGAAGAGGAGCGGCGCACGAATGGCGAAGCGCTCGACCGGATCACGCCCCGCGCCGCCTAGCCTCCTTCGCGACCGCCCCCAAATCCCCCACGCAACCGCCGCCTAACCCTCTTTGCTTGCGGCTGAAATCGCGCTAGCGGGCCGGTGATGGCGCGTATTTCCATAGCAGCACTTTTGGCGACCTGCGCGATGCTGGCCGCCTGCCAGCCGCCCGCTGCCGACCGTTACGAAGGGCGTACCGATCCGCCCGACACCGCGCGTTTCGCCAGCGAACCGCAGCCTTCGCCCGACGCGACCGGCGCGGTGTGGGCGCCGAGCGCGCAGCCGATGCGGTTGCTGTACGGCATTCCGGGCCAACCGCCGCTCGCCGCGATGGCGTGCGCGCTGCCGAGCAAGAATGGCCCGCAGAAACCCGCGATCCGCTTCACCCGCTTCGCGCGCGCCGACGAAGGCGCGCAGGCGCTGATGGCGATCATCGGCAATGGCCACCGCGAGCGCTTCCCGGTCGAGGCGGTCGACAATGGCCGCGCCTTCCTGTGGGAGGGGACCGCCCCGCTGGCATCGGAGAAGCTCGACGTGCTGACCGGCAGGCGCGGGGTCGAGATGACCATTCCGGGCGCGGGGACTCTGGCGCTCAACGCGAGCGAGGCGCCGCGCGACCTTATCGAGAGCTGTCGTCTCGCCGCGCGACAGGCCTTCCCGGATTCGTCCGGGCCCGATCGATCACCGAACGCGGAGTGAGCACCTGCGGCAGCCGCTCGGGCTGGGCGCTGCCGGGGGCATACCACAGGTAGAGCGGCACGCCCGCGACGCCCTGCTGCGTCAGGAACGCCGTGATATCCGGGTCGCGCCGCGTCCAGTCGCCGCGCAGCACCAGCGCGTTCGCCTCCTCCAGCGCCTTTGCGGTCTCCGCGCGTTCGAGCGCGACACCCTCGTTCACCTTGCATGTCAGGCACCAGTCGGCGGTGAAGTAGACGAATACGGGGCGGTTTGCCGCCCGCGCCTCGGCCAGAGCGGCTTCGCTGAACGGCTGGCTGTCGAGCATGTCTGCCGTGGCTTCGGGTGGACTCGGCTCGGGAATGATGAGCAGCGCGAGCGCGCAGGTTGCCGCGAGCGCGATTCCGTAGAGCAGCGCGGGGCGCGAGGCACGCTGTGCCCGGCCCGCCAGCACCAGCAGGGCGATGGCGGCGACGCCGAAGACGAGGACGATCCCCAGCCAGCTCCAGCCACCCAACCGCCACAGCAGCCAGGCGAGCGCCAGCGCGGTCAGCCCCATGGGCAGCGCCATCCAGTGGCGGAAAGTCTCCATCCATCGACCAGGCCTTGGCAGACGCTGGCGGATCGCTGGCACGAAACCGACGACGAGAAACGGCAGGGCAATGCCGAGCCCAAGCGCGGCAAACAGGCCGAGAGCGAGCGGCCATGGCAGGACCAGCGCTGCCCCCAAGGCCGCGGCCATGAAGGGCCCCGTGCATGGCGTTGCCACGAAGGCGGCGAGCAGCCCGGTCGCAAAGCTGCCCCTGCCACTCGCGCCGCCACCGGTGATCGCCATGCCGGGAATCTCGAACGCACCGAGGAAGTTCGCGGTCAGCGCTGCGGCTAGCAGGAACAGCGCGATGACGACGCCCGGTTGTTGCAACTGGAACGCCCAGCCCACGCTCTCGCCCCCGGCACGCAGCGCCAGGAGCACTGCGCCCAGACCAATACAGGCGATCACGACACCGGCGGTATAGGCCAGCGTGTCTTTACGCGCGGACCGCTCGTCTCCGCCTGCCTTGGCCAGCGACAGCGCCTTGAGGCTGAGGATCGGGAACACGCAGGGCATGATGTTGAGCACCAGCCCGCCCAGCAGCGCCGCGCCGATCAGCGCCCACCATGGCGGGAGGTCGGCCCCGGTGCGGATCGGTTTGCCTCCCGCGGGCACAGTGCCCGGCTCGGCTTCGAAGGAGAGGCCGGTGCCATCGCCCAGGCGGATGATTCCGCTGAGTGCATCGGGCCGCGTCGCATCCTCGGCCAGCGGAATCTCCGCCACCAGCAGGTCGCCATTGCGCCGGAAGGTTTGCGGGGCGGCGTATTGGACCAGCTCGCGCTTGCCGATGAAAACGTGCGGAGCGCCGACCTCCAGCGCTTCGGGCAGCGGGATGGCGAGGCGAAGCGTGTCGGCCGTGTAGGCGAACCGCGCTGCGCGATCGAGCGGCGCAGCCAGAGCGCTGGAGTAGCGGACGAATTCCCTGCTTGCGGCACCTGGTCCCACCGGCACCACCGCGCGCAGGTCCGCGCGCTGGGGAACGCAAATCTTGTCCGTGCAGGCGAGGTAGTTCGCAACCCCGCGCAGCTCGAAAGGTTCGTCGATCGGGGCGTCCTTCGCAATGCGGAGCGGCGCGATCACCGCATAGTCGCCTTCGAACACATGGTTCATCAGCCCGCCGATCAGCAGCGTCTTTGGCGGGGGATAGCGGAACGCGCCCACGCTGACGCCCTCGGGCAATTCCCACTCGACCTCCATGCCGAGCCCCGCGTCGCCCGGGTTCGACCAGTAACCGTGCCATTCGTCCGAGCGGGGCGTGAAGAGGATCGCAATGCGCGTCTCGTCACCGGGAGCTACCGGGCCTTCCACCTGTAGATGCGCGGCGATGTTGGTGTCCTGCGCCTGCACCGACACGCCTGCGAGCAGCGCCGCGCACAGCACGCCGAGCAGGCGGAGAATGATGGGAGCACTTGCGCGGATCATTGTCAGCGGCCTAGGGCTGGCGCTCTGCCGAAACAAGCGATGGAACGGCCACTCATGCCTGCAAAACCCTCCAGCAAGCCAAAAATCACCGAACCGCGCGACCTGCTGATCCTGGGCGGCGGGCTGGTCGGGATGACGCTGGCGCTGGCGGCGGCGAAGAAGGGCATCACCAGCCATGTGGTCGACCGCGCCGATCCTGCAAGCCTGACGGCCGACGGTTTCGACGGGCGCGCCTCGGCGATCTCCACCGCCAGCTGGAACCTGTTCACCAATATCGGGCTGGCAGAGTCGCTCGAACCGCACGGCTGCCCGATTGCGAAGATCGCGGTCACCGACCAGCTCAAACCCGGCCGGATCGACTTCCAGCCCGATGAGGGCGACAGCAGCCTTGGCAGGATGTTCGCCAATCGCCAGCTGCGCCTCAGCCTGTTCGAGGCAGCGAAAAAGGAACCGCTGATCGCGTGGCACGCGGGCGTCGATGTGGTCGAGCGCACGCGCGGCAACCACAAGGTGTCCGCCACGCTCGCCGACGGCACCGTGCTCGAAGGCCGGCTGATGGTCGCCGCCGAAGGTCGCCGCTCGCCGACGCGCGAGGAGGCGGGGCTCAAGATCGCCAACTGGCAATATAACCACCGCGCGATCATCGCCGGGCTGATCCATTCCAAGCCGCACGACAATGTCGCGTGGGAGATCTTCTATCCCGAGGGGCCGTTTGCGCTGCTCCCGATGCTCGACGACGAGCAGGGCCGGCACCGCAGTGCGCTGGTGTGGACGGTCGACGAAGCCAATGGCGACGGCGTGCTTGCGATGGGCGACCGCGCCTTCATCGCCGAGGTCGAGAAGCGGATGGGCGGCATCTTCGGCGATCTGCAGGCCAACGGCCCGCGTTCATCCTACCCGCTCGGCTTCCATCACACGGCGAAGGTCGTCGACCACCGGCTCGCGCTGGTTGGCGATGCGGCGCACGGCATCCACCCGATTGCCGGGCAGGGCCTCAATCTTGGGCTGAGGGATGCGGGCGCGCTGGTCGAGGTGATCGCGCAAGGCAAACGGCTGGGCCTCGATCCGGCCGATCCCGAACTGCTGAAGCGCTACGAGAGCTGGCGCGGGCTCGATTCGTTCATGGTCTCGCTGGCGACCGACGGGCTCACCCGGCTGTTCGGCATATCCGGCCCCGGTGCCTCGGCGATCCGTCGTTTCGGGATGGCGGGCGTACAGCGACTGGAACCGCTGAAGCGCTGGTTCATGGACGAGGCGCGCGGCGTAAGCGGAGACGTACCCGGATTGATGCAGGGGTAACGGCGCACCACAAGAGCGGCGCGTCAGCGACTACCTTTTCGACCGGGTGGGCCCCGGAGAAACCGCCGGGCTCGGCTGCTCGACCCGCTCGCCCGAACCGTCGCGCAAGCGGTTGGGTTCGACCACGGCGGCGGTCTCGATCAGGTCGAGCGCCCGCTGCGCGGCGGCGTAGCGGCGCACATCGGCTACCCACTGATCCGCCGCCGTCGCCCCCGGCATGTTCTGCACTTCCTCGATCGCGGCTTCGTAGCGGCCGGTCTGAAGGAACATCTTGGCGCGTTCCAGCCGGCGGCGTGGCTGCGGCGAAGGCGCGCTCTGGCGGCGCACGACGAACAGGTTGGATAGCTCGCGCCGCAGGCGTTCGAGACTCGGCGCATCGGAATCGGTGCGCAGCGCAGGCTCCAACCCTTCGAGCCGCGCGAGCAACTGGTCGATCGTCACCGGATTGCGGCTCATGTCGGTCAGCGTCTTGACCGCATTGGGCAGTGCATCGCCGAAGCGCAGCCGCAGCTGGTCGGCAAGATACCCGAGTTCCGCCCCGCGCTCGATCGAGCGGCGGGTGGCGAAGGAGATCAGCAGCCCCTCGGCGCGCGCCGCGTTCCCGGCGGCGGCCTGCGTCTGCAGGTCGAGGCGGGAGAGACGCTGTTCCGCAGCGGTCAGGCGCTGTTCGATGCCGCCCTGCTGCTCCACCACCTGTTCGACACTGGCATTGTCGCTTGCGGAAGGTCTCGGCGCGGGTGCGCGCGGGCTGGCGGTTGCGCCAGGCGTTCCTGCAGGTGCCTCGCCGGTCGCGACCGGCGTCGCCCCCGCGCTGACCAGCGGTTCGCTGATATCCTTCGGACTGGACGTCAGTGCGGCAACGGCACCCTGATAGGCTTCCGGCCGCCAGACGAAGAACAGGGCCCCCGCGGCAACCAGCAATACCACCACCAAAGCGATGCCCAGCAAGGCGCGCGAACGCTGCCCATCCTGCTGGGTTTCTTCAAAATTCATTACATATCCAATTCCGTTTGGCCCCGAGGTCCCGGATCGAAGCTTAGCGGTGAATGGTTAATGGCACATAATATCGGCCAGGGAAAGCAAGGCAGCATCATCGGCCGTGGATGCTGAACGCAGGCTTTTCCAACCGTCAGAAACACTTCGTGCAACCCGTGGCCCGATCGTTGCGAGCGCCAGTTTGCTGCGGTCGATCTCCGTCCTGCGGCACTCGTTCTCGAAATGGCGAGCGGTGCCCCCCGAGTGGAGCAGCACCACCCCGCCTTCGCCGAGCCGGGCGATATCTGACGCACCGAGCGGATGGTGGACGATCGCGTAGACCGTGGCGCTCGCGATGGTGACATGCGGCGGTGCCTCGACCGACAGGTGCTCCGCGCCGGCCAGCCGCAGCAGCGACAGCGGGCGGTCGCCGGGCAACGCGTCGAGGAGACCCTGCAAACCGCCACTACCGATCATCGCGACAGGCAAGCCGCGCGCGCGCGCCTCCTCGGCTGTGGCTTCTCCCACGGCGTAGACCGGCATCTGGCCCAGGTCTGCAAGCCGCTCCCCCGCATGACGCAGCCCGTTCGCACTGCCGAGCAGGATGCCGTCGAAGCTGCCCGGGAGAATGTCCCACGCCACCGGCTCCGCCGCGCTCAGCGGCATCGCCTCCATCGAGAGGCCCATTGCGCGTCCGCGCTCCATCGTCGCGGAGAGACCCGGTTCGGGCCGCAGGACGAATACGGGCGTGCTCATCCGTTCTGCGAAAACAGCGCCGCGATGCCCGGTGTCGCGCGGCTCAGAAGCTCGGCGGCGAAGGCACGCAAGCCATCGCCGTCCTGCGCGTCGAGTTTGGTTGCGCCGTCGACCCGCTCGGCCCCGTCGGCGCTGAACAATGCGGCGGTCAGGGCGACACGGCCCGCGTCGGCAATCGCGAGCATCCCGACCGGGCTGTGGCACGAACCGCCGAGCGCTTCGAGCACGGCGCGTTCCGCAGTGATCTCGGTCCGCGTCGGCGCATGGTCGATTGCGGCCAGCGCGTCGCGGGTTGCGGCATCGTCGGCGCGACACTCGATCCCGATCGCACCCTGCGAGGGTGCGGGTAGCCAGTCGCCGGTTTCCAGCGCGGTCCCCACGCCTTCCTCGCCCAGCCGCTCCAGCCCGGCGGCGGCGAGCAGCGTCACGTCCGCCTCGCCCGCCTGCAGCTTGGCCATGCGGGTCGCGACATTGCCGCGAAACAGCACGACCTCGATATCGGGCCGCAGGTTCTGCATCTGCGCGGCGCGGCGCGGCGCGCTGGTCCCCAGCCGGGCACCTTGCGGAATGGACGCGATCGAGCTTGCGCCCAGCAACACGTCACGCCGGTCGGCGCGTGGGAGGATCGCGGCGAGCGCAATCCATCCGGGCCGGATCGTCTCCACATCCTTGAGCGAATGCACCGCCGCGTCGATTCGCCCTTCGGCCAGCCAGCCGTCGAGCTCGCGCGTCCACAGCGCCTTGCCGCCCATATCGGCCAGCGGGCGATCCTGCACCTTGTCGCCTCCCGCGACCACGGGCACCAGCTCGACCGCGCTCTCGTCCCAGCCGTGCGCCGCGCACAGGCGGGCGCGGGTTTCGTGCGCCTGCGCCAGCGCGAGAGGGGAGCGGCGCGTGCCGAGGCGGATGCGCGGAGCGGTCTTGGCGTGTGTCTGCATAGGCTTTGCTTGCCCTACCCTCGCTCTGCTTTAAGGGAAAGCACCATGCCGGTGGTACTTGGGATTGAATCCAGTTGCGACGAAACTGCGGTGGCGCTGGTGGCGACCGACCGGCGGATCATCGCGCAACGCATCGCTTCGCAGGACGAGGCGCATCGCCCCTATGGCGGGGTGGTGCCCGAGATCGCCGCGCGCGCGCATGCTGAGCGGATCGCGCCGATGATTGCCGAGGTGATGGCCGAAGCCGAGATGGAGCTGGGCGATCTCGCCGCCATCGCCGCAACCGCAGGGCCGGGGCTCATCGGCGGCGTGATGGTCGGGCTGGTCAGTGCGAAAGCGCTCAGCATGGCGAGCGACGTGCCGCTGATCGCGGTCAACCACCTCGAAGGCCACGCGCTGAGCCCGCGCCTTGTCGATGCGGACCTCGAGTTTCCCTACCTGCTGCTGCTGGTTTCGGGCGGGCACTGCCAGATCCTGCGCTGCGAGGGCGTTGGCCAGTACAAGCGGCTCGCGACCACGATCGACGACGCGGTGGGCGAGGCGTTCGACAAGACGGCCAAGATTCTCGGCCTCGGCTTCCCCGGCGGACCTGCGGTCGAAAGGCTGGCGCGCGAAGGCGATCCGCAGGCGGTCCCGCTGCCCCGCCCGCTGGTGAACAGCGGCGAACCGCATTTCTCCTTTGCCGGGCTCAAGAGCGCGGTCCTGCGGGCTCATGGAAGTGGCGCTTACTCCACGGCAGACATTGCCGCGAGCTTCCAGCAGGCCGCCATCGACTGCCTGACCGACCGGCTGGAGCGCGCCATTGCGAATGGCGGCCACGCCCCGTCGCTGGTCGTCGCGGGCGGGGTTGCCGCGAATGCCAGCGTGCGTGCCGCTCTCGAGGCCTTGGCCGCAAAGCACGCGATGCGCTTCGTCGCGCCGCCGCCGAAATTGTGCACCGATAATGCGGCGATGATCGCTTGGGCGGGCTGCGAACGATTGGGCCAGAACGACCCGCTGGACTATAAGGCACGCCCGCGCTGGCCGCTCGATCCCGAGGCGGCCCCAGCGCGCGGTGCGGGAGTGAAGGCGTAATGGCAGATGTAGCGGTTCTTGGCGGCGGGGCGTGGGGCACTGCTCTCGCGCAGATGCTCGCCAGCGACGGACGGGACGTGACGCTATGGGCGCTGGAGCCCGAGGTGGTGGCTGAGATCAACGCCGACCATCGCAACACCCCCTTCCTGCCCGATGCCGAACTGGCTCCAACGATCCGCGCAACCGGCGATCTGGCCGATGTCGCTGATGCGCAGGTCGTGCTCGCGGTGGTACCAGCGCAACACCTGCGTAGCGTGCTCAAAGACATGCCGGATTTCGCAGGCGACCTCGTCATCTGCGCCAAAGGAATCGAGCAATCGACCGGTGCGCTGATGAGCGATGCGGCGCACGATGCCTGCCCGCAGGCGAGGCTCGCCGCGCTGTCCGGCCCAACCTTCGCGCATGAGGTCGCCGCAGGCCTGCCCGCCGCGGTCACGCTGGCGTGCGAAGGGGGCGAGAAACAGTGGGAGCGGCTCTCACCCGTGATCGCGCGGCCTACGTTTCGTCCCTATTATTCGGACGACCTGATCGGTGCGGAGATCGGCGGTGCGGTCAAGAACGTGCTCGCCATCGCGTGCGGCGTGGTCGACGGGCTCGCGCTTGGCCAGAACGCCCGCAACGCGCTGATCACGCGCGGCTTTGCGGAGATGACCCGCTTCGGAACTTCGCGCGGGGCAAGCTTCGACACGATGGCGGGCCTGTGCGGGCTGGGCGATCTGGTGCTGACCTGCTCGTCCACCTCCAGCCGCAATTTCTCGCTCGGCAAGGCGATCGGCGAAGGGCAGAGCGCTGCCGATCTGATGGCTAATCGGCAAACGGTCGCGGAAGGCGCGCACACCGCGCCCGTGCTGCAGCGCCTCGCGCGCGCTGAAGGGATCGACATGCCCATCGTCGGTGCGGTGGTCGCGCTGCTCGACGGTGCGCGTGCCGCCGACGTCGCCGATGGCCTGCTGTCTCGCCCGCTGACCACCGAAAGGCGCGATGCTTGACCAAGCCCGGCGATGCCGATCCGGGCGATGCGCCGCGCGGCGCAGTCGGCCCTGCTGACGGCCCGAGTGCCGACATGGCCGCGCTTGCGCGGGGTGGGCGGACCAATTTCTTCGGCTTCCTGATCCGGCTGGCCGCGCGCATCCCCTTCCTGTTCATCGCCGGTCGGCTTTACGGCGACGACATGCTCGGGCGCTTCGCCGCCGCGCTGGTGGTGGTCGAACTCGCCAGCCAGATCGCGGTGCTGGGCCAGAAGCGCGGCCTCGCGCAGCAGCTGAGCGAGAACGACGCGCGCCCACCCTCGCACATCGTCGCCGACGCCATGGTCCTGTCGCTGATCACCTCGATCGCCTTTAGCGCGCTGCTGCTGATCTTCCCCGAGCCGATGTTCCCCAATGGCAGCAATGGCGACCTGTCGTGGCTGCTGCCGCTGACCATCCTTCCCTATGCGTTGACCGAAGTGGCGCTGGCGGCCTGTGCCTACCGCTACGACATCGGGGCGACGGTGCGCAGCCGCGCGCTGGCGGAACCCTGGACCATCTCCATTGCGGTGGGCGCGCTGTACTTCGTGGTTCCCGATAGCGGGCTGGAGCTTGCCTACGTGCTTTCGATCATCGCCGCTGCGGTGGTCGCTTTCATGCCGGTGCTGCGCCATTACGGCATGCCGACCGGTTGGGCGCCGCATCCGGTCCGCATGTTTCGGCTGGCGATGCGCAACCTGCCGCTCGCCGGGGCGGACGCCATCGAATGGGGCACGCGCAAGCTCGACCTCGCCATTCTCGCCCAATTCGCTTCGCCCGCGCAGGTCGGGGTCTACTTCGCGGTGCAGCAGGTCGCGACGCTGCCGCAGAAGCTGAAGACCAGCTTCGATCCGATCCTCGGCCCCGTCATCACCGCTGCCCTGAAGGTCGGCGACCGTTCCGCCATCGCCAAGCAGGTGTGCCAGGTCGGTTTCTGGATCGTCGCGATGCAGGCTGGCATCGCGCTGGCGCTGGCCTTGCCGGGCGAGGCGGTGATGGGCCTGCTCGGCCCCGATTTCGTCAGTGGCACCGGGGCCTTGTCGATCCTGCTGGTGGCCGAAGTGGTCGCCGCGCTGGCCGTCGTTTCCGAAAGTGCGCTGATCTACATCGCGCGGATGCGCAACCTCATGATCTCGCTCTTCGCGATCGGATTGCAGGCTGCGCTTACCGTCGGCTTCATGCTGGCCATAAACGCCTACGACCTGCCCGAATTGTGGCGCGCGCCCGCCGCAGCGCTGGCATTGGCGATTGCGCTGGCGATGTCGAGTATCGCGAAAAGCGTGCTGCTGGGCCGCATCCTGGGTGAGACGGTCAACAATTTCCGCATGGGCCTGTTCTACGCGGCGATCCCCGCCGCAGGGGTCGGCTGGCTGGCGACGCAGCTGCCCGAATGGCTGGAGCTGGTGGTCGGCATCCCCGCGATCCTGCTGACCTATGGGGCGATCATCTGGTTCCTCGGCTTCCGCGAAGACGACCGCGTGCTGTTCCGCCGCAACCTCGCGCCGGAGGAGGACTGAGCGAGAGATAACATATCACTATTCAGAACGCGTTCACGAGGCCGGGGCGAGCCTTGGCAGCGATAGCCGGAGTCCGGCGATGGGGAGATGGTGAAATGGGAATGAAGCGAATAGCGGTCGTCACGATTGCCAGCATCGGACTGGCAGGCTGCGCCACCGCGGATCAGGCAGACAAGATCGTCGTCACCGGATCGAAGGCCGACGGGGATGCGTGGGTTCCTTCTCCCCCGCCCCCTCCGCCACCGCCGCCACCACCTCCCCCGCCGCCGGTGATGTCGGCACCTGCCGCCATGGCGATGACTCGCTGGAATGGAGCGGACGAGCAGGCCGCCGCGCCGGGCCAGCCGCAGGCGACCTCGCCCGATCTGCGCTACGTGCCCTCGATCGTCGTCCCGACGCAGCCCGATCGGGAGCGGTATGACGGCAAGGACGTCTCGCCCGTCGCGATCACGATGGAGCAGCCGGTCTCGACCTTCTCGGTCGATGTCGACACGGGTGCCTATTCGAACGCCCGCCGGATGCTGACCGATGGGCAGATGCCCCCTCCCGGCGCGGTGCGGACCGAGGAATTCGTCAACTACTTCCGTTACGACTATCCGCGCCCGACCGGTGCCAAGGATGCACCCTTCACGGTCAACATAGACGTCGCGCGCACGCCGTGGGATGCGGACACGCGGCTGGTCCGCATAGGGCTCGCCGGATACGAGGCTCCCAAGGCTCAGCGGCCCGCCGCCAACCTCGTCTTCCTGCTCGACGTGTCGGGCTCGATGTCGAGCGCGGACAAGCTGCCGCTGGTGAAGACCGCGATGAAGACGCTGGTCAATCAACTGACGCCCAAGGACCGCGTTTCGATCGTGGTCTATGCGGGCGCGGCGGGCCTGGTGCTCGAACCGACCAGCGATTCGCGCGAGATCATGGCCGCGCTCGACGAATTGCAGGCGGGCGGATCGACCGCGGGCGGCGCGGGTCTGGAATTGGCCTACAAGGTCGCCGAGGCGAGCAAGGTCGACGGGATCAACCGCGTGATCCTGGCCACCGACGGCGATTTCAACGTCGGCCTTTCGGATAACGACAAGCTGCTCGACTATGTCGAGGACAAGCGCAGAAACGGCATCGCGATGAGCGTGCTGGGCTTTGGCACCGGCAATATCAACGAAGCGCTGATGGAGCAGATCGCCGACAAGGGTAACGGCAATTACGGCTACATCGACAGCGCGATCGAGGCGCGGAAAGTTCTGGGCGAACAGCTCGGCGCGACGCTCTTCA